>Ga0307492_10000321_pt1 | contig 20605 bp, 18 predicted proteins | sample SI3LmetaG_FD_202365 | JGI IMG/M metagenome (GOLD analysis project Ga0307492, IMG submission 202365) | Sea-ice brine microbial communities from Beaufort Sea near Barrow, Alaska, United States - SI3L | ecosystem: Environmental > Aquatic > Marine > Coastal | place: USA: Alaska | collected 2017-05-06 | reverse complement strand
GTAAGCCAATTTTATATGCAATAGAATAGATGATTACAATCTCTGCAGACAAATCCAAATTACCAGTAGAAGTGATTTATCAATTTATCACCAATTCTTATTGGGGTAAAGGAAGAACCAAAGAGCTAGTACAGACCACTATAGATAATTGTTTGTGTTTTGGTATGTATAAAGAGGATGAACTAATAGGCTTTGGGCGTGTCGGAACAGATTATGCGATTTTTGCTTATATCATGGATGTTTTTGTGTTTCCAGAGCACAGAGGAAAAGGCTATTCTAAACAGTTAATGGAAGCTATTGTAAATGCAGAAGAACTAAAAGAATGTAAAACATGGATGCTAAAAACTTTTGATGCACATGGTTTGTATCAACAGTTTGGATTTACAGCTTTGAAAAATCCAGATATTGTAATGGAACGTTTATTATAAAAAGGAATAATTTATGAAAAAGAATAAAAAAATAAAATACGTTTTTTATACAATTATAGTTGTACTCATTCTTTTGATAAAAGGAGTCGTGTATTCAGACATTCCGGTAGAAGAGTTGAAAAAGAAATACGCAAATGAATTTTCTAAATTTATTGAAGTAGACGGAATGCAAGTGCATTATAGAGATGAAGGAAAAGGAACTCCGATTGTCTTAATTCACGGAACTGCTTCTTCACTTCATACGTGGAATGATTGGACAGAAGAGCTAAAAAAAACACACAGAGTACTTAGAATGGATTTGCCGGCTTTTGGTTTAACAGGAGCAAATGCGAATGCAGATTATTCAATTCAAAATTATACTCGATTTTTAGAAGAGTTTTTATCAAAAGTGAACGTTGATAATTTCTACTTAGTTGGTAATTCTTTAGGCGGAAATATAGCTTGGGATTATGCCGCTGAGCATCCTGAAAAAGTTAAAAAATTAGTCCTTATTGACGCGAGTGGATTGCAAACAAACAAACCACAACCTTGGATTTTTAAATTGGCAAAAACTCCAGTTTTAAACTCACTCTTTTTATATGTAACACCAAAAGCTGTCATTAAAGATAACATGGAACAAGTGTATCATGATGATTCTAAAATAACAGATGAATTAATTACTCGCTACCACGAAATGGCTTTAAGAACAGGCAATCGGCAGGCGTTTATAGATAGAGCAAAAACTGATTTTAAACTAGGTGAAAAATCGAATTTAGAGAAATTGAAAAGTATTAAAACAGAAACACTGTTGCTTTGGGGAGAAAATGATTTGTGGATTCCGTTAGATAATGGAAAACGAATGAATAGCCTATTAGAGAACTCTAAATTAGTAGTTATAAAAAATTCTGGTCATGTACCAATGGAAGAAAATCCAACAGAAAGCCTTAAATTGTTTTTTGATTTTATAAATAAATAATTTTATTTATTCACCGCTAGATTAATTATATTTTTTTTCTTTTTTAAATTTTTATTCAAAAAATTACGGATTCCTTTTATTTATATTGCTTTATATAAAGTATGTAATCCACAATACTATTGAGTATAGTCTGGTTAATACAGCCCTAAATGACCATTAAAGTGACGTTGATTTTAAATAAACACGCTATATTGTTTAACTTATTCGTATATTCGTTAAACAAAGACAATTATATACATATCAAATATGAAATCATTACTTATCAAAATCATCACAATCAATTTTCTTTTATTGATTTCGTTTAAGACAAATGCTCAGGAATTTCAAGGGCAAGCTTTTTACTTTTCTAAATCAACCATGAGTCTAGGGACATTTGGAGCAAGATTGAATGAAGCTCAGAAAAAACAAATACAATCTAACCTTAAAAACAGGTTGGAAAAGCAATTTGTATTAAGTTTTAATAAGGAAGAATCAGTTTTTAACGAAGAAGAAAAAGTGGATGCGATCTCTGGCGCAACAGATTCTTGGGGAAGCAATTTTACCAGAGGAGAACAATACAAAAATGTAAAACAAAACGCTTTGGTACAGAGTCAAGAATTCTATGGCAAGCGGTTTTTGGTAAAAGACAAATTACAAGAAATAAACTGGAAAGTAGGTTCGGAATCTAAACAGATTGGGCAGTATATGACTTTTAAAGCAACAGCTTCAATACCAACAGCTGAATTAACTTGGTATGATTTTTCTTGGAGTAATATAGCACCTGCCAATGCTAGTGCTAAAGAACCAAAAATAAAAATGACAGAGGTAGTAGCATGGTATACGTTACAGATACCAGTAAGTCATGGGCCTGCAGAATACTGGGGGCTTCCTGGTCTTATTTTAGAAGTTAATGCCGGAAATACAACCATATTATGTTCTAAAATAGTGATGAATGCTAAGGAGAAAATTGTTATTAAAGCTCCAAGTAAAGGGAAGGAAATTACAAAAAATAAATATCAGGAAACTATTAAAGGTAAAATGGTTGAAATGAGAAATAATCGAGGCCGTAGAAGAAATTAATAGTAACGGAAAAAGAGAATCATCACCAAACCTTTTAAGTAATATTTAGTTATGAAAAATATATATTATATAGTGTTACTTCTTATAGCTAGTGTTTCCTACGGGCAAATTAAACTTGAAGGAGTTGTTAGAGATAGCCTAAAAAACCCATTGGAGTTGGCTAATGTAGTTGCTATTAATCAAAAAACAAATGGATTAGAGTCCTATGGGATTACCAATGAAAAAGGGGAGTTTAAACTAAAGTTAACTAAAAATGAGACCTACAAAATTCAAGTAAGTTATATTGGACTTAAGACTTATAAAGATATCCTTACAGCAAAAGAAACGAATATCAAAAAAGACTATACACTTATTTCTGATAATGTTTTGGATGAAGTTGAGGTTGTTTATAAAATGCCAGTTTTAGTAAAAGGTGATACATTAATTTATAATGCAGATTCTTTTAAAAATGGTTCTGAACGAAAGCTAGGAGACATTCTTGAGAAGTTGCCAGGAGTCGAGATTAATGAAAATGGACAGATTGAAGTAGAAGGCAAAGTGGTGAATAAGTTGATGGTTAATGGGAAGGATTTTTTTGATGGTGATACCAAAATTGCGACTAAAAACATCCCCTCAAATGCAGTAGATAAAGTGCAAATATTGCGGAATTATACTGAAGTAGGTCAGCTAAGTGGTGTGAGTAATAATCAAGATAATGTAGCGATCAATATCAAACTTAAAGAAGGAAAAGAGAATTTTTGGTTTGGTAATGTAACCGTCGGAGCTGGTAAGTCACCTGATAGTGAGCTATATTTAGCACAGCCTAAACTGTTTTTTTACAGTCCAAAGTACAGTTTTAATTTTATTGGAGATATTAATAATATTGGAGAGCTTGGCTTGTCACGTCGTGATATTAGAGGTTTTGGTGGTGGATTTAGAGCACCTAGTAGAAGTAGTGGGACCAGCATAAACCTTGGAGATAATAATCTTAATTTTTTGACAAATCAGGGCAATGCTTTAAAGATTGAAAATAAATTGGCGACAGGAAACTTTAGCTATTCTCCAAATAAAGCATTAGATTTAAGTGGTTTCCTAATCTATAATAGCAGCAAGATCATTTCTAAAGAAACTAGTTTTGTTCAATATACAGATCCAAATTTAGGAATACCTGATGAGGCAACAGATAAATCAAGTGACGAACGTTCTAACCAAGTATTGTTAAAACTTAGTGGATCTTATCAGCCCAACTCCAATAATCAATTGACCTATGATGTTTTAGGGCGTACCTCAGATGATTTACAAAATCAAACTGTTTTTTCTTCAGTTATTGGCAATACAAAACAGTTGAATGAAGTGACACCATTTAGTGTCAATCAAAGTTTAAACTATTATTATACACTCAATGAGAATAATGTTTTCGCTTTTGAAGCACAACATTTGATCAAAAATGAAGATCCGTTTTACAATGCAATTTTAGGTAACAATCCAAATGGTATTGATGCTTTTGATATCACAGCAGGTGCTTTAGGACTGGATGCCACTTTAAGCAATTACAATATTGGTCAGAACAGACGTATCAAATCCAATCAATTAGATGCTAAATTAGATTACTACAATATCATCAATGCGAAAAGCAATATCAATATTACGCTTGGAACAATTTTTAGCAAGCAAGAATTCGATTCATCTATTTTTCAGTTTTTAGCTGATGGATCTAAGTTTACTCCAACACCAATATTTAATAATGGTATAGGTACCAACAATATCCAGTATAATTTTAGCGATGTGTATCTAGGTGTGCATTATCGATTTAAATCAGGGAAGTTTACCATTACACCTGGATTTTCATTGCATGCTTACGCAAATAAGAACAGTCAATTTGGAGAAACAGTAGAGAATAATTTTTTTCGATTTTTACCTGATTTTGAAACCAGAATTCAATTTAAGAAAGGCGAGTCCTTAACGTTTCGATACGACATGCGTAATCAATTTACTGATGTTACTCGCTTAGCAAAAGGATTGGTACTAAATAATTATAATAGTATTCAATTTGGAGAGCCAGATCTTCAGAATGCCTTATCTCATAATTTGAGCTTATCTTACAGTAGTTTCAATCTATTTAATTATACCAATGTATTTGCAAGAGCTGCTTATTCTAGTAATATTGATCAAGTAAGAGGATTGATAAATTTTGAGAATGTTATTCGTACCAGCACCTTTTTCAATTCGAGTTTTGCTGATGAAAACGTGAATGTTTTTGGGCGTGTTCAGAGAACTTTTGGAAAAGTAAGAGCCAGTTTAAACGCTAGTTTTAATTATAGTAAAAACAATCAGTTTATTCAGGGCCAAGAATCAGTAAATCAAAGATACATACAGTCATACACACCAGGTATCCGTACCAATTTTAGGGTTGCTCCAAATGTTAGTGTATCGTATCGTTATAGTGAAAGCAGAAACAATCAAGGAAGTCGAGAGACAAAATTTGTAACAACTGCGCCTACTATAGATTTTGATGCGTATATTTTGAAGAAAATAACATTTCGTACCGATTACAGTTATACAAATCAAGATTTGGGAGATGGAAATTCACAGTCCTTCCAAAACTGGAATGCGAAGCTTTCTTATAGAAAAAATAGGGATTCAAAATGGGAATATGAAATCAAAGCGACTAATATCTTAAACATAGAATCTCAGTTGAGGAATAGTGCTAATAATTTCTCAGTGTTTACTTCAGAAATTTTTATACAACCTCGATTTATAACCTTTAGATTTGTGTATACCTTGTAATTGGAAAACGAACAATCGACAACAGCTTATTATATTTTAGTATAAGAATATCAGTGTAATGCAGATTTTTAGTTTTTTCATATATTGTGAATTCAGAAACTCTTTTCCAGGAGGTGTAGAGTTTTTATCAAAAAAAAACTATATGATTACAATTTCAAAAGATAAGTCAAAGTTACCAGTAGAAGTAATTTACCAGTTCTTATTGGGGTAAAGGAAGAACAAAATTCATGGGGAAAAAGTATTAGGCATCCCATCCAAATACGTTTTTCGTTCTTTGAATAAAACTTTAAAATACTTGAATAATGAATTAAAGGGAGTTGAAGGAATATTGCTTTGTTTGGTAAAGCAAGACCAACAAAAACAACTAACGCTACTATAGAGTATTCCAGGAATCGGATTGAAAACAGGACTATTTTTAATTGTAGTAACTGATGGTTTTAAGAAATTTGAAACAGCTTCACAGTTATGCAGTTATGTTGGGATAACTCCAACAATTCGTCAGTCAGGCTCTAGTGTTCGAGGCAGAAGTAGAATTAGTGAAATTGGGAATAAAAAGTTAAGAAATTTGTTGTTTCTCTGCTCTTTTTCGGCTTGTAAACACAATAAAGCGTGTCGAGAAATTTATGAGCGAATTGTAAACAAAGGTAAAAGCAAGAAATTGGCATTAATTGCCGTTTCTAATAAGCTCTTAAAGCAAGCTTTTGCCATTGCTAAATCAGGACATCCATACGATGAAACTTTTGTTTCAATGTTAATGGCTACATAGTACTAACGTCCATAAAATAAATAACTAAAAAAGCTTAAACAGAAGTTTAAGCCTAGAATACTAATACATAAAATTAATGATAAAAAGACTTGGATTTTAACTCAGTTCTTTGTTATACGCTTTTAATTATTCTATTGCTTCTTTTGGTTTTTAAATCAAATTATTTTCATTATTAGTTTAATCGGTAAGCCTATATTTCAAATTTCAATAACCATATCTATGAAATAGTTAATATTTGTCATTCTCCGGATTCCAATATATATATTCTAAACTATTTGCAGCAGCCTGAGCACGTTTGTTACCAAGAATTTTAGACATCAAATAAAATGAGGCATCTATCCCCGCCGAAACACCTCCTGAAGTTATCACTTTCCCATTGTCCACATAGCGTCTATCACGATGTACCTTATTAATTTTAGGAAAATTCTTTTCCAAAGAATTTAACCCAGAAAGGTGTGAAGTTGCTTCTAAACCATCTAGAAGACCCAGTTCTGCGATTAAAAACACGCCATTACAAACGGATAGTATGTAATCTGCATTTTCTGCACTTTTCAAAATCCAATCTCTAGCATCTTGATTAACTGTTTCGTTGTTTCCGGCTGGTATAATAATAATATCTGGTTTAGGAGCATTATTTATAGAATACTGAGGGTTTACACTTAGATTCGGGTATGTAATAATCGGCTCTAAGGTTGCCCCAACGGTATAGACATTAAAGCTACTTCCACCAGCAACAAAAGCATCATAAGGACCTGCGTAATCAAGCACTTGATTATTGTGAAATAAGAAAATAGCTACATTTAAGGTTTCGTCGCTAACCTTTAAAGGTTTGAAAAATTCTTCACTAGATGTGTTAGCTGTTGTTTTTTTAACAAGTTTAATACCGCAACTAGGACATACACCATCGGTCTCCGATATTTTTCCGTCAGAAGCACATCCACAAGGTGGGCATTCGTAATGTGTTTTGTGTTCTTCTTGGGTTTTGTGTTTTTCTTGATTTGAATTACAGCTTGTTAAACTTAATGAAAGGATTAAGAAAAGTATGCTTGTGGATTTGAATGCTAATTTCATTGCTTAATTTGTTTAAAATTATTTTCGACAAAACTAACTCAAAAGATGTAGGGTTAAAAGCCAATAAGGCTCAGTATTAAGCCAAGTAAAAATAAAAAACTAGAATTCCGATGGTAATTTTCCTTTATGTTTTTTTATTAAAGTCCTAAGATGATGAATGCTTTTAAGGCCGCAAGCTTTCGTTACCGTTTCTAAAGTATTCTTTTCTGCTAAAAGTTGTGAGGCACGCTCTATTCTAAGATTTTCCCGGTATGAGCCTAGAGTAATTCCTGTAGTCTTTTTAAATAACCGAGTAAGGTTTCTAACACTCATATTAACGCTATCAGCAACATCTATATTCGGGCTTGAATACTCTAAATTATTCATTATATAATTTTGAGTTTCATGGACTCTATTGTCCATATGATTTCGATAATTTAAATAAGCACTAATTTGAGAGTCTTCTTCACCACGACGAAAATATATCACCATTTTTTTAGCTACGTCAATAGCATATTTTACTCCTAATTCTAATTCAATAATATGTAAAGCCATATCAATTCCGGCAGTGACACCTGCACTTGAGTATACATTTTCATCAACTACAAATAGTTTGTTTCTAGATAATTCGATATTAGGAAATCGTTTAGAAAAATACTCCATTCTATTCCAATGGGTAGTGCAGTTTTTGCCTTTTAGAACTCCTGCTTGTGCAAGTAAAAAAGTACCAGTGCAAATAGAACAAATCTGTACGTTTTTGGAATATTGTTCCCGTAACCATTTAAAAAAAGGTGCGCAATCTGATAAAAAATCAATATCAGAGAGCAATTCAAAATTAATGCCAGGTACAAATATATAATCGCTCGATGAGAGCTCTATTTCATCATAAGGAATTAGGTTAGCAAACTGTAGCCCAGCGCAGCTTGTTATAATGCTTTTGTCTTGATAGATTGAAGTATAATGCAATTCAAAAGGCGCGTTATATTCTATTGCTTCGTAAAAAACATGTATAGGACCAGTTAAATCTAAAAGTTGAACTTTGGGAGGAACTAAAAATATAATTTTTTTAATACTGTTTGAATTTAATTGCATATTACTTATATCAGAAGTTAGCGAAGTTATTGATAAATGAAGTTAGAAACAAGTTAAATAAAGAATCAAAAAACTAGTTTATCTTTATAGCTTAAGATGATAACATGCACATAGAACAATTAAGAGAATATTGTATTACTAAAAAAGGAGTTACTGAACATTTTCCTTTTGATGATGTTACCTTGGTGTTTAAAGTGATGGGAAAGATGTTTGCTTTGGTTGGATTAAATAACTGGGAAAAAGGAGAAACGAAAGTCAATTTAAAATGTGACCCAGAATGGGCCGAAGAATTACGAGGGGAATACGAAAGTGTAAACGCAGGTTGGCACATGAGCAAGAAACATTGGAATACTGTTACTTTAAACGATGATGTTTCAGATGGGTTTGCTTTCGAGTTAATAACACACTCCTATGATTTGGTCATAAAAGGATTGACTAAAAAAATGAAAGAAGAATTGGGTAATTTGTAGTTGTAATCGCCTCGAATAATTTATTTGATCAACCTGTATTTAGAAGGTGTAATGCCTTTTATTTCTTTGAATTTTCTATTGAAATTAGAAATGTTTTTAAATCCAGATTTATCTGAAACTTCAGCAATTAAAGCATCATGGTTTTTTAATAAACGACAAGCGCTTTCAATTCTTACTTCTATTAGAAATTGAAAATAGGTTTTGTTTGTTCTCTGTTTAAAGTACCTGCAAAACGCATTGGTTGTCATATTCGAAATTCCTGCAATAGTATCTAAATCAATTTCTTTGTTGAAATTACTCATGGTGTAATCCATAATATTACGCATTCTTTTTCCTTCGTTGTCAGAGTATTTTTTTTGATAAATGAAGGTTGATAATGGGCTAACATCTGCTTTTAAAATGGTGCTGATAATTTTTAAAAAAGTAATAAATCGATTTAAATTTGAAGCTTCCTTAAGTGAAATAAATAAGTTGAATAACTCTTCTTTAAAACTCAATACTTTTCCGCCAGCTTCACTAATTTGAAATAGTTTTTCAACTTCATTGAAATCTCCCAGCAAGAAAAAATCATCACCAAAAGACGTTTTTGTAAAAAACAATGTCAACATTAATGAAGTTTCATGATTGCTTGTGTCACTTTTAAAAACGTGAGGTAAATTGCTGCCAATTACTAAAACATCTCCAGAAGTATACTCATTAATAGTATCACCAACCACCAATGTTCCTTCTCCTTTTACAATAAGACACAGCTGTATTTCTTCGTGCTGATGTAGTTTGTCATACAGTACTTCTCCTTGATCTTCTTGATAAATCAATGCTACGTCTTTTGATTTTGGTATTTTAAACGGAAGTACTTTCATAGATATCGAACTTGTGTGCTAGTTATTCAGGATTTGTATCAATAAAAACGCAAATATATGCTAAAATTATCTTGTAGTTAGTTTTTTTTGATGTTATAGAGGTAAAAAAGTATCATTACTTGTTAATATTCAATAATCTAATAAGTTCAATATCATCTTAGCTTTGCATAAAAAACAAATTAGAATGACTGTACAATGGAAAGGTGTAATGCCAGCAGTAACAACTAAATTTACTGATAACGATACGTTAGATTTAGTAAACTTTGAAGTAAACATCCAAGCGCAATTAGATGCTGGTGTGAACGGAATTATCTTAGGAGGAACTTTAGGAGAAGCAAGTACATTAACTGATGATGAAAAGAGAGTTTTAGTTCGAAAAGCAGTAGAAATAGTTGATGGTAAAGTACCAATAATTATGAATGTTGCTGAGCAAACAACAAAAGCAGCAATAGAGGCTGCGAGAAAAGCAAAAGAAGATGGAGCTACTGGCTTAATGATGTTGCCTCCGATGCGTTACCATGCAGACGATAGAGAAACGACTATGTACTTTAAAAAAGTAGCAAACAGTACCTCACTGCCAATTATGGTGTATAACAACCCTGTAGATTACGGCATTGAGGTTACCTTAGATATGTTCGAAGAATTATTAAGAGAGTGCCCAAACATTCAAGCGGTAAAAGAATCTACTAGAGATTTATCTAATATTACACGAATCAAAAATCGTTTTGGTGATCGTTTAGCAATTTTATCAGGAGTTGATACCTTAGCTTTAGAAAGCATTTTCATGGGAGCTGATGGTTGGGTTGCTGGTTTAGTTTGTGCATTTCCTGCAGAAACAGTGGCGATTTTCAACTTAGCAAAAGCTGGTAGAATTGATGAGGCATTGGCTATTTATCGCTGGTTTTTACCATTGCTAGAGTTAGATATTAATACTAAATTAGTGCAAAATATTAAGTTGGCAGAAGTAGCAACCGGAATCGGAACTGAAAATGTTCGTGAGCCTCGTTTGCCTTTAATCGGTAAAGAAAGAGAAAACGTATTGGCTATTATTAACACGGGTTTAAAAACCAGACCAACGTTGCCTGCGTATAAATAGTTGTAAAATAATTTGGGTGTTACCGCCTCAAAAAACGGTCAGGCTTTTCGCTAAATCTTTTGTTTGAAAAACAACAAAAGGATACCGCTGCAATCCTTAACACAAAAAGAAAACCATGTTAGAAATTAGACCAACATGCGAACATTGTAACACATCATTGCCTTTTGATTCTCAAGAGGCAATGATGTGTACGTTTGAATGTACCTATTGTAAAAACTGTGTAGAAACAGTATTACAACAGGTGTGTCCTAATTGTAGTGGTAGTTTTTCACAACGACCAATCCGCCCAGAAGCATTACTAGAAAAATATCCAGTATCAAGAAAAATTATTCATAAACCCGTTGATATAGAATCACATTTAAAAAGAATTCAATCAAGATGATTACAGGAAAAAATTATATCGGAAATACACTTTCTGCAAAAGGGACTAAAATATTTACAACGTTTAACCCACAAACAAATACAGAAAACACGTCAGTTATTACAGAAGCAACATCAGCAGAAATCAATCAAGCTGCCGAATTAGCAGCAGAAGCATTTCAAACCTACTCGAAGAAATCTGGAAAAGAAAAAGCTTCTTTTTTAAGAGCAATTGCAGATGAAATTGAAGCATTAGGAGATGCTTTGTTAGAAATATATACTTCAGAATCTGGATTGCCAGCTGGAAGAGCAATGGGAGAAAGAGGGAGAACAGTTGGGCAATTAAGAGCTTTTGCAGCACATGTAGAAGAAGGAACTTGGGTTGAAGCAACCATAGACACCGCTCAGTCAGATCGTCAACCAATGGCAAAAGTAGATTTGCGTAAAATGAATGTTGCTCTTGGGCCAATTGTTGTTTTTGGAGCATCAAACTTTCCGTTAGCATTTTCTACCGCTGGTGGAGATACAGCAGCAGCTTTAGCAGCAGGTTGTCCAGTAATTGTAAAGTCGCATCCAATGCATGCAGGAACAGGAGAATTAGTTTCATCTGCAATAATTAAAGCCGCAGAAAAAACAGGAATGCCAAACGGAGTATTCTCTAATTTAAATAGTAGCGGAATTGGAGTTGGACAAGAGTTAGTACAGCATCCAAATGTAAAAGGAGTTGGGTTTACAGGAAGTATTCGTGGAGGTAGAGCTTTATTTGATTTAGCAGCGAAAAGACCAGAGCCAATTCCGGTTTTTGCAGAAATGGGATCTATAAATCCAGTTGTTTTCTTGCCAGAAGCGTTAAATGAAAAGGCAGTTGATTGGGCAAAAACATATGCTGGTTCTATCACATTAGGAGCTGGACAGTTTTGCACAAATCCGGGGTTGCTATTAGGAATAAAAGGAGATGGATTGAACCAATTTGGACAAACATTAGCCGAAGAAATTGTAAAAATGGAACCTACTTGTATGTTACACCCAAATATTTTTGGAGCATATGAAAGCAGCAAATCAAAAGCGATTTCTCAAGAAGGAGTTCAAGTATTAGCGGATTATAAAGGGGCTTCTCAAAATAATTATGGTCATCAAATAGTCTCTAAAGTATCTGGAGCAACATTTTTAGAAAATCCAACATTACATCACGAAGTTTTTGGACCCTTTTCTTTATTGGTAGCATGTGAAGATGCAGATCAACTAGAACAAATATTGAATAAATTAGAAGGACAATTAACAGGAACAATTGTAGCTACAGGTGCAGAAATAGAGTCAAATTCAGGTATTGTATCAGCATTACAAAATAGAGTAGGAAGAATTATTTTTAATGGTGTTCCAACTGGCGTAGAAGTTTGTCCGTCAATGCAACATGGAGGTCCGTATCCAGCATCTACAGATGCACGATTTACAGCAGTTGGTGTAGATTCGATAAAACGTTGGGTAAGACCATTTAGTTTTCAAGCTTGGCCAAATAGTTTATTGCCAGCAGCATTGAAAAATGAAAATCCATTACATATTTTAAGAACTGTTGATGGAGTAAAAACAATGAACAAAATTTAGTCAAATGAAAATCATTAAACTTTTTGGGCTTTTCATTTTGTTAAGTTTTTCAGGGTGCAAAAACACCTCGCCAAGCGAACAATTACAGGCTTTAATAACGAAGTATGAAAAGTCTAGAGAGAATGATTTTAAAAGAGAGGAATCTCTAGAAAGTACCATAGAGTATTACGAGGCAGAAGCAACATTTTCAAAAGAGTTGAAAACTGAATTAGAAGCATTTTCAATTGAAGGTTTATCTGAAACTGATCAAATTTCACATGAGTTATTGCTGTTTGTTTTGCAAGACAAAATAGACCAACATACATTTAAAATGTATTTGAATCCGATTACAAATGAATCTGCTTTTCATTTGAATTTAAGTCGAATGGGAAGCCAAGAATTTAAGAATAAAAAAGAAGTAATAGAATATTTAGAGCAATTAGAGAATTTACCAAAACGTGTAAATTACAATATTTCACTATTGAAAGAAGGCGTAAAGGAAGGGATTTCTCAACCAGTAGCAGTGTTTTATGAATATGAAAAAACATACGATAAACACATTATTACAGATGTTACTAAAAGTGAATTCTATAAGCCTTTTCTAAAATTGCCTGCATCACTTTCATCAGTTTTTAGAGATTCTGTAATTGGTATTGCTAAAAATAGTGTTCAAAAAAATGCGATAAATCAGTATAAAAAAATTAAAAGCTTTTTTGAGAATGAATACTTTCCAAATACTCGAAAGGGATTAGGCGTTTCAACGGTTCCTGATGGAAAAGAATTTTATCAAAATAGAATTAATTTTTATACAACAAGCAAAAAATATACTGCAGAGGATATTCATACTATTGGTTTGAAAGAAGTAGCAAGAATCAAGGCTGATATGATGAAGATTATTGCTGAATTAAACTTTAAAGGATCATTTGCCGACTTTCTAAAATTCTTAAGAACCGACGCGCAATTCTATCCAAAGACACCAAAGGAATTGTTAATGTTTGCAAGAGATGTTTCGAAGAGAATAGACGCAGAATTACCAAAATTTTTTAAGACATTACCGAGAAAACCATACGGAGTAGTTCCTGTTCCGGCAGCAATTGCACCCAATTATACATCAGGAAGATATTCGGGTTCCTATAGTGAAACTACCGCAGGTTTTTATTGGGTAAATACCTATAATTTACCAAGTAGAACCTTGTATACAATTCCGGCTTTAACAGCACATGAAGCGGTTCCGGGACATCATTTACAAATTTCATTGAACAATGAATTGCCAAAAACAATTCCTGCTTTTAGAAGAGGATTGTATTTATCAGCGTATGGAGAAGGTTGGGGATTGTATGCTGAAACCTTGGCTGGAGAAATGGGGATTTATACAACGCCATATGAGAAATTCGGAAAGTTAACCTACGAAATGTGGAGAGCTTGTAGGTTGGTAGTTGATACAGGAGTGCATGCATTAGGCTGGACACGTCAGGAAGTATTAGACTATATGGCTGCAAATACAGCACTTTCTTTACATGAAGTGAGGACTGAAACTGACCGATATATTTCTTGGCCAGGACAAGCACTATCATACAAAATAGGAGAAATAAAAATTAGACAATTACGTAAAGAAGCAGAAGAAGCTTTAGGTGATAAGTTTGATGTTCGTGATTTTCATGAAGTTATTTTAGAAGAAGGAACTGTTACTTTGTCAATTTTAGAAAAAAGAATACATCGTTATATAGACAAAAAGAAAAATGAGTAGAAAAACATTTTTTTGTGTAGATGCACATACTTGTGGAAACCCAGTACGAGTTGTTGCAGATGGCGGGCCAAATTTGATTGGCGATACGATGAGTGAAAAACGTCAACATTTTTTGAAAGAATACGATTGGATTCGCAAAGGATTGATGTTTGAACCTCGTGGTCATGACATGATGAGTGGAAGTATTTTGTTTCCACCACACAACCCAGAAAATGATTTCGCCATTTTATTTATAGAAACTTCTGGCTGTTTGCCAATGTGTGGTCACGGTACTATTGGTACAATAACGATTGCAATTGAAGAAGGTTTAATTACACCAAAAATTCCTGGGAAAATAAAAATGGAAGCTCCGGCTGGTTTGGTGCATATCGAATATGGACAAACGGGTAAAAAGGTAGATTGGGTAAAATTAACCAATGTAAAAAGTTATTTAGCGGCAGAGAATTTAACCATTGACTGTCCTGAATTGGGAGAAATTATTTTTGATGTTGCCTATGGGGGGAATTATTATGCAATTGTAGATCCGCAGAAAAATTTTTCTGGGGTGCATGATTTTACTGCGGGTAAAATCATACAATACTCTCAGGTTGTTAGGGCTCGTATCAATGAGAAATATCCAGGCATGTTTATTCACCCAGAAAATGATACCATTAGAGATGTAACTCATATGTTATGGACTGGAAACCCGATTGATCCAACTTCTCATGGAAGAAATGCTGTTTTTTATGGTGATAAAGCCATTGATAGAAGTCCGTGCGGAACAGGAACATCGGCAAGAATTGCACAATTACACGCCAAAGGAAAATTAAAAGTAGGAGAACAGTTTATTCACGAAAGTTTTATTGGAAGCAAGTTTATTGGATGTGTAGAAAAAAAAACAACCTTGGCTGGCAAGCCTGCTATTGTTCCGAGTATTCAAGGTTGGGCAAAAATATTTGGATACAATACCATTATTATAGATGATGAAGATGATCCATATGCACATGGATTTCAAGTAATATAATATAGATATGAGCAAGAATGTAGTTGTAATTGGCGGTGGAATTATTGGTGTATGCTCTGCGTATTATTTACAAAAAGAAGGTCATCAAGTTACAATAATTGATAAATCAGATTTTAAAACGGGTGCATCTTATGTAAATGCAGGCATCATAACACCAAGTCATATTATTTCACTGGCTTCACCAGGAATTATTACGCAAGGCATTAAATGGATGTTTAATTCTAGTAGTCCTTTTTATGTAAAACCAAGATTAGATGCTGATTTTTTAAAATGGACTTGGGCATTTAAAAAATCAGCAAACGCAAAAAAAGTAGCATCTTCAATTCCGGTTATAAAAGACATAAATTTACTGAGTAGAGATTTATATGAAGAGATAAAAGCGGCTAATGTTTTTGATTTTCATTACGAACGTAAAGGTTTAATGATGTATTATCAAACAGATAAAGCAGGAGAGCATGAATGGGAGTTAGGGCAAAAAGCATTGAAGGAAGGTTTGCATGTAGAGCTTTTAACCTCTATGGATGCAATTCGGAAATATGAACCTACTGCAGATTTAAATGTAAAAGGAGCCGTGTATTTTGATTGCGATGCACATATGACACCTTCTGATTTTATGCCAAAAATGATTGGGTATTTAAAGAAGAAAGGAGTACAAATTTTAGCCAATGAAGTTGTAAAAGATGTTGAGTTGAAGAGCCAAGTTATTTCAAAGATACTCACTGATAAAGGAATATATGATGCTGATGAGGTAGTAATGGCTGCTGGAAGCTGGAGCCCTTTATTGACAAAAAAAATGGGAATTAAAATTCCGATTCAAGCAGGAAAAGGATATCGCATTAATGTAGAAAGAGAAACGAATATTACTGTTCCGGCTATTTTATGTGAAGCAAAAGTTGCTGTAACACCAATGATCGGTTTTACCCGTTTTTCAGGAACGATGGAGATTGACAGAATCAATCACAAGATAAATCCATTAAGAGTAGATGCAATTGCGAATGCAGCAAAGAATTTTTACAACGGATTGGAGATTAACCAAGCCGAAAAAGACGCTGCAGAATCTGGTTTACGTCCATGTTCTCCAGATGGATTACCATATATTGGTAAGTCATTAAGATGTAAGAATTTAACAATTGCTGCTGGTCATGCAATGATGGGTTGGAGCTTAGGACCAGCAACAGGGAAATTAGTTTCTGAAATTATTTCAGATAAAAAAACAAGTTTAGATCTTTCTCCTTTTTCGGTTGACCGCTTTAAATAGGAAATCAAGAGAAACTCAAGAAAAAGTAACGGACTATCTCTTCCGTTTTTTAGGGATACACGGTTTGTGAGATACTGCTAACGAAACAGTTTTAATTGTACTTTTTTCCCTAAATTTAAATCAATACTGCTGTTCTTTTATTTTGTTATTATTCGTGGAATGTTGTTAGGTAATCTAGTTAGTAATTCGTAATTAACTAATTGTATAGCGTCGTTAAATGAAGAAATGGTAATTTCTTGCTCCTCTTGATTTCCTATTAAAACCACTTCGTCACCTTTTTTTACCTGTCCATTTTGTGTAACATCTACAACCATCATATTCATGTTAATTGTACCAATAATATCATGTCTAATACCATTTATTAAGACTCTTCCTCTATTGCTCAAAGACCTACTATAGCCAGACGAATATCCAACAGGAATTATAGCGATTTTTGTTTCATGATTAGTAAGGTAAGAAGTTCCGTATCCTATAAATTGGCCTGTTTTAATAATTTTAATATCCATTACTTTCGTTTTCCAAGAAATAATTCTTTTCAATGGACTTTCTAATGCGTTTTGCTTATTTAGATAATGAACTAAGATTTCTTTAGTTGGAAAAAAACCAAATTGCAGAATTCCTATTCTAACCATATCTAATCTGGTTTTTGGATAGCGTATTGTAGCTGCAGAGCTAGCTAAATGAAAAGCAGGATTAAAGAAGTCATCTGTTTTTATTTTATTTTGAATGCTTTTAAACTTCTTTTTTTGATCTGCAACTCTTTTATAATTAGAAATGCTTTCAGCGCCAGCCAAATGAGAGCAAAACCCTTTTATAAGTAGATGTTCTTTGTTTATTTTTACAAAACGGATAATTTGTTGAAGCTCTTTGGTTTTAAAACCAGTTCTATTCATTCCTGTTTCAATTTCTATATGAATTTTGGCAGGGATTTTTATCGCTTTTGCAATTTTAACAGCCTCTTCTAACCTGTCAATCTCAAAAACATAAAACTCAATATTGTTTTCAATTACCCAAGCTAATTGTTTGGAGTCAATCATTCCCATAATCATGATAGCGATATCTTTATATGGTAAAATATTTTTTACCTGATATGCTTCATTTACATCTGAAACACTAAAATGCTTTACACCATATTTATACGCCAAGGGGCAATAAGTTTCGATACCATGACCATATGCATTTCCTTTTACAACTGATGAAAAGGTAACGTTACAGCCGATAAGCTCTTGTATAAATTGGATGTTATTTTGTATAGCAGATTCTGATATCTCTATATAAGAAGTCTCCATCATTTTTAAACGCTTTCTTTAATTATGTTATAAAACATAGTGATACCAGTAGTGGTAATTTCATCAGGGAAATCATAATCTGGGTTATGCAGTGCGGGTGTATTTTCACCTGCACCTAAGCCAAACATAGCACCTTTGTATTTTTGTGTAAATGAACCAAAATCTTCGCCCCATTTAAAAGGGTAAAGTACGTTTTCTGTAGGTAAATCTGCTTTTTTAGCAGCATTTTTTATAATATTTACGGCCTCTTTATCATTGATGTTTGCATAAAATTCTTCAAACCAAGATGTTTCTATATTTAAGTTATACTGTTGGTGTAATTTTTGCAATAATTTTTTTAATTTATGAGATTTCTCTTCTATAATCTGTGTAGACCAACTTCTTAACGTTAAATGTATTTCGCCATATCCAGCTGAAATTCCATATGCTTTTTCTCCCATAGTAATATGAATTGGTGTTACTAAGAAAAAATCTGACTCTGCAGGTTTGTTATTGGTTTCTTCTTCAGAAAAACGAATAATATCTGCAATTGCATTTGCTGGGTTGTATCCTTTTTCTGGTTCTGCCGCATGAGCAGTTTTCCCCTGTAAGGTTATAATTATACTTTTTACATTACTGGTAAATTCTTGCTCTTTCACAACAATTTTATGTTTGTTAAAGCCAGGTAAATTATGCAATGCAAAAACATAATCTATCTGTAAATTTTTAAAAACGATATCTTTTAAAACTTCTAGAGCTCCGATACCATTTTCTTCTGAAGGTTGAAAAAGGAACATAATTACCCCTTTCTCTATTGGGTTTTCTGCAAGCATTTTTGCAGCACCTAACAAGATCGTTGTATGTCCATCGTGTCCACACTTATGCGAAACGCCTGTATTTGTAGATGTATGATCAAATGTATTTGTTTCATAAATCGGTAAGGCATCAATGTCTGCCCTTAACAAAATAGTTTTACCTGCTTTTACCCCAGTATAAGTTGCTAAAACGCCTGTGTTTGCAACTTTAACGATGTTGAAATTTGTGTATTTTTTTAAAAAAGTTATAATCTTTTGTTGTGTAAGATATTCCTGTCCAGAAAGTTCAGGGTACTTGTGTAGGTCTTTCCTGATTTTTTTAAAAATAGCATTTGTATCATTCATCCCTTTTTAGTTATATTTTGCAATATAGAAAAAACAATGGCAGAGAAAATAATTGAACAAAAATTATTTTTTGCTAAATAGAGACTGTACTTCTTGTTTTTAAGGGGTAATAACACGTAATTTATACAAATATGACAAATTTTAATTATGAGATACGAGTCAATTCCAAATTCATTATTTATCAAAAATAGAACCAATTTCATTGCTCAAATGAAACCGAATACTATTGCTATTTTAACATCGAATGATGTGAAGCATAACAATGCAGATGATGTAATGGGCTTTGTGCAAAACAACGATTTGTTTTACGTATCTGGAGTCGATCAAGAAGAAACGATTTTAGTATTGTATCCAGATGCCCAAAAAAAAGAAAACAGAGAGATTGTTTTTATAAAAGAAACCAATGAGCAGATGAAGATTTGGGATGGAGAAAAACTAACCAAAGAACAAGCAACTGTAGTTTCTGGAATTGAAAGAGTAGAGTGGGCGCAAGATTTTGAAATGATGTTACAATACATGGCTTTTGAGGCTGATGGCTTTTATTTGGGCCATAATGAGCATCTAAAACGTGTAACTAAAGACCAAGAAACACAACAAGACAGAATGATAAAGTGGTGTAAAGAAAAATATCCTTTACATGAATATTATAGAGCTGCAAAAATCACCAGAGATTTACGCCCAATTAAATCGAAAGAAGAAGTAGCGCTGATGCAAAAAGCTGCAGATATCAGTGTCAATTCATTCATTAGAGTATTAAAAGCATGCAAGCCTAGAATGAAAGAGTATGAGTTGGAATCAGAATTGACGTACAGCTTGGTCAAATCTGGCGCATCACATCATGCGTTTCAACCCATCGTTGCTTCTGGAAAAAATGCCTGCGCACTTCATTATAATACCAATGATGCTATTTGTAATGATGGAGAGATGATTTTGTTAGATTTTGGTGTTTGCTATGCAAATTACAACAGTGATACGACACGTTGTTTTCCGGTAAACGGACAGTTTTCTAAAAGACAAAAAGAAGTATATAGTTCCGTTTTACGATGCTTAAAAGAAGGGAGTAGCTTCTTGAATCCTGGTGTTTTACCTTCGGATTATGAAGCGAAAATGGTGAGTTTGGTAGAGAAAGAACTAGTGAAATTAGGATTATTAACTGCGGATGAAGTTGCAAATCAAGATCCTAAAAAACCATTGTATAAAAAATATTTTATGCATGGAACAGCACATTATATAGGATTGGATGTGCATGATGTAGGGGTGTATTCTAGAACTATTGAAGCGGGAATGGTCTTTACGTGTGAGCCAGGAATATATATTCCAGAAGAAGGAATTGGTTGTCGATTAGAGAATGACTATCTAATCACAGAAGAAGGAAATATCAATTTAACTGCTGCAATGCCAATTGAGATTGAAGAGATTGAAACATTGATGCGTAATTAATAAGGAACATGAAAGGAATCGAGGGTCAACCATAGAAGCAGAATTAAATGCAATTCAACCAGCCGCACATTTAGTATAACCAATACAAAAAGAAGAGTTTCAAACTAGAATAGATATAGCCTGTCAGTTGATGAGAAATCAACAGGTACAAGCAGTGTATTTAGATGCAGGGACGAATCTGTTTTATTTTACAGGAATGAAATGGAATTCGAGCGAACGCATGGTTGGAACTATCTTATTTCAAAA
>Ga0307492_10000320_pt1 | contig 20661 bp, 20 predicted proteins | sample SI3LmetaG_FD_202365 | JGI IMG/M metagenome (GOLD analysis project Ga0307492, IMG submission 202365) | Sea-ice brine microbial communities from Beaufort Sea near Barrow, Alaska, United States - SI3L | ecosystem: Environmental > Aquatic > Marine > Coastal | place: USA: Alaska | collected 2017-05-06 | reverse complement strand
CAATTATTTTGAAGCTGCGCAAGCACCTTTGCACGCTCTTACTTTACCCAGCAAAGCTCGCCAAGAAGTGGCCACCCCCTTAAACAAGCAAAAAACCATGGCCTTGGCCAAAAGTACCGCTGCATATCTGCAAACCAAGCTTGGTGAAGATATCAAGCTCAGTGAGTTGATTGTTAAAATGGGCACTAATCGCAATAAACTCAATGATGCTTTTAAATCCAGTTATGGCTTAACCGTGTTCGCCTGGCTGCATGAAAAACGCATGTCACTGGCTCAAACGTTATTAAAAACAACCAATTTAAGTATATTACAGGTAGGTGACCAAGTGGGTTATCCAGACTCTAATAATTTCTCAACCGCATTCAAGCGTGAGTATAAATTATCGCCTAGGTATTACAGACAATCGTTATCTTAGGAGTATTTGGGCACCCCACAAAGGTATTAGGGGATTAGGCAAAGGTTTATTAATTTTGAGGGTTATATAGTAATGGTGTAGGAAGAAATGAATAAGAAATGACAAAACATATATGTCTTGTTAATTCTTTAATTTAAAACAGCTGTTTAATCAGCGTGGAGAAAATACAATGTCAAAAAATGATGTTTTATATCTAGTCAATCTCAAATTCGAATCTGAAGTTCTCGGTGGTGGTTCAATGATTCTGGGGTTGGCGGTCGATCCCATCCATCAAACCCTGAGCGGTCAAGCGCAGGGAACAATCCTCAAAGGCACCGAGCACTCCCCCAGTTTTACCGCGTCGTGCAACGGCACTACACATAGCACTGGGTTTGGTGATGTTGTTAATGTTGGCGCAGTGCGTGGAAAGGCAGCAATTTCATTCGCACCACCAGCTATAGGTACTTACTTATCACAATTCAGTGCTGATTTTGGAGTCGACAATAACTGGAATGGGCAGGGAACGTTCACCGTTGGAGATAATACCTACGAGTGCAAAGTGGAAAAAGTTTGAGCCATCTTTAATTGAGGCGCGCTGCTTTAATGTCTCAGAAGTTACTAGCTTTTTCTAAATCAAAAAAATTACAAAGTCACTAATCGTAATAAGTTGTAACTGTTTTAATCAGGTGTTTTTACTTAGGAGAGAAAAAATGATAGATAAATCTGTTCCCGCCGATCTCGCGAAATTTGCGAATGTAAATTCTGCGAAAATCAATGGAAGTTCAATTTTAATAAATCCGTCTGTGGTCGAAGTTGTTGCTCAGCCGTCTGGATTCAACTGGAAAGTCCAGATCACAGTTGAAGATTTAGGCGCATCCGAAGTCATTCCAGAATATCTACACTACTATGTTACGGAAGTTCGGAGTGGCCCTGGCTGGAACCCTAAAAGTGGAATCGGTCCTGTTGTTATACCTGTAACCCTTTATGAAAACGTTTATCGTACAGGTTCAAAGGGCATTGCAATCGTTGGCGAAAACAAGACGATCAATCTTGACGTCACCCCCCCTGGCCTAGGGTAAATTCAACCTCTAGTTTCGATATTTCAAGGGTATCCTGCTAATTCTGGGAACCTTAAAATTATTATTTTCTGAAAGGATTTAAATATGGCTGACAACAAAGATGTAATGCAGACGTGCCAATTAATAAACTTCGATAAGGCAACGATCTACCTTCACGAAGAACTCATGATTACCCCTGACCCCGCAACATTACTGGTCGAAGGTGTTGTGAACTCGCTTGGTGTCAATGTTGCACTTCATCAAAGTGGCATTGAAGTATCCGGTGCCGATGCCTGGTACATTTACGAAATTGTTGCCTGTGGCATGTGGTCTGCAATTGGAACGAAAACTTACTCTGCAAGTGCAATCTTGCCGTCACAAAAAGATACAAAAGGTATTAAACTTCGGGGCGCGGATGGTCAGATCTCCGAACTTCTATGGAGCAATGCAAACCAGTTTAGTTGAACCAAAGGGTCAAGTCATTTTATTATTAAAACTATTAAAAAAGGGTAAAACTATTGATGCGCTATTACTTTAACTATGCGATTTTATTATAACTTTTATCAACCCTTTTATTTGGTTGCTTAGTTAAGTGGAATTATAAAATAAGAATTGTAAATACACCCATTATAATAAATACCACAACTACTTTTTTGCTGTTCGTTATAATGGGTATTGTTAATTCTTGATGACAACAAAAGTAATAAGCATGAACGGTATACTCTTAGGGTATTTGATTATGTCAGTTGCCCGTTAATTCTTCAGGAATCAACCTTCAGGATCACTCATGCAATTAATTATTTTGAAGCTGCGCAAGCACCTTTGCACGTTCTTATCTTACCCAGCTAGGCTCGCCCGAAAGCGGCCATAACCTTAATCAAACAACAAATCATCGCCTTGGTCAAAAATACCGCTGCATATCTGCAACTCCAGCTTGGTGAAGTTATCAAATTCAGTGAGTTGATTATTAAAAAGTGCACTAATCAAAATAAACTCAATAATGCTTATAAAACCAGTTATGGCTTAACCGTGTTCGCCTAGCTGCATGAAAAACGTATGTCAGTGGCCAAACGTTATTAAAAAACACCACTTTGAGTATTTTACCTGTGGGTGAGCAAGTGGGTTATCCAGATTCTAATAATTTCTCAACCGCATGCAAGCGTGAGTATAAATTATCGCCCAAGCATTACATACAATCCTTATTCTTAGGAATATTAATGCACCAAACAAAGGTTTTAGGGGACGAGGCAAAGGTTTATTAATTTTTAGCGTTGTATTGTCATGGCATATGAAAATAATGAATAAGTAAATGAACACATCACCACTTCGGATGGGACAGATGTGGCGGAGCTTGCCTGATGTTAGCAATAGAAAAAAAATGGTATCAAATTTATACCAAGTCCAACGCAGAAAAAAAACTGTATGAAAAAATCCTTATGCTGGATGCCGAGGCATTTTTACCATTAAGAAAGCTTCGTAAACAGTGGAGCGATAGAGTGAAGGTCATAGAGGAGCCGGCGTTTAAATCATATATATTCGCCAAGCTGACCGGTACACAAGTACGTATGGTTGAGCGGTTGGCTGAATTTTGTTGTTTTATCAGCTATGGCGGTGGCGGCAAAAGCATGACGGATAAAACGAGCAAATATTTTCCGTCTATTACAGATCAAGATATCGATACCATCGCCAAGGTATTGGCCATTTTTCCGAGTGCACAGTTGCAAGACATAAACACATTGAGCAAAGGCAGTAAAGTTCAAATCAATCACGGTAGTTTAGCAAACTATCAGGGGACTTTATTGGCAGCTCCTACAGGCAACAAAGTGGCCATTGATATTAAAGGCTTGGCACAATCACTGGTGATAAATGTCCCTGTGGATTTACTCAAAGCAATAGCATAATCATTAATGAATGCATCATTGATACGCAGCAAGCTCAACAGTATGCAGATGATCCAACCAAATGGTATTAACAGCCATCATCGCTGTTGCAAGATGTCAGCCTAAAATTGAGAATGATCATTTATTACAAAGACAACCATTGTAAACAATCACAAAACTATTATTTGACTACTCGTTATCATGGGTGTCTCGTTAATATTTCGGCTATGTAGTACACATCTATTGTTTAATAAGTAATCATTACCATATTCTGATCAATGCCCCTAATGCCGCATTAGCCGGGTAATGCGGAATATCAACGGCTTGTATACACAGCGCTAAATAGGCTGAAACGCATTGATGGGTCGCTACAAAGCGATTTTAGACAGTCAGGACGAATATCTTTTGCAACTGTCACGCTATATCCACCGTAATCCAATCGAAACAACTATTCCAATGGTTTAGGGCTGGATATGTGCACAAATAACACAACAAAAAACAACGACCAAGAGCCACTAGAAGTTGAGCTGTAGCTTAGACCAAACATCAAGTTTTTTTATTATTTCAACAAATCACACACAGTGAGTTTATTTAATTGAAAAAAATCGTTTGAGTACATTCCTACCTCTTAAGCGAAGAATCAACATAACAAATTCAATTATTTACATTATTACCTATTCACTTTTTCATTCTATTACAGAGACAAACGCCGAAACGTTTGACTGTGTGTACTTATGTTTAATACACGAAAAAAAACGTTTATAAACTTACTGGGTTGACTATCAGGAGATAACTATGTCAATACAAGATACGCTACCAAAATCACGCTTAACCTTGCGCTATCGCACTGAAATTAATGGCCTACAAGAGGATATCGAGTTGCCGTTACGCCTTCTTGTCGTGGGTGATTTTTCTGGAAGCAATTCCAGTAAAGATTCTTTTGAAGAGCGCAATGTGCTGAGCTTTGACGGTAAAAACCTGAATAATATAATGCAAAAAATGAAAATTCGTTTGAAAGTGACTGACAGCGAAGAAAACATTCACACTATTCCTATTGAAAATGTCGACTCCTTTTTACCCGGCAACGTGATTAAATCTATCAGCACAATGGATGATATGGTCAAAGCAAAAAACTTACTTAACTCCTTACTTTCCAGCATCAATAACAGCAATAAATTTCGCCAAACCCTGTCCTCATTATTGGAAGAGCCAGAGGCATTGGAAAAATTAAAAAAACTGATGGCACCTGGTTACGAAAAGATTGCCACATTACCTCCAAGTGTAACTCATGCCGGCAATGCAGGTTAATGCCCAAAACTACTATCAATTTTTACAGGAACACAACCCATGAGTGATAACGCTGAAGCTACCCAAACACCTCTTGCCTTGCTCGGCGAGAGTTTGAACTATCAACCCGAGATACTCCAGTCACTGCTGAATAAGAAACAACGTTTACTGAGTTTTGATGAGCTTAAACAGAACCTTTCCAAACTGCTTGCACCCATGTCGGACATCCAAGATGACCCCGAGCTAAAAGCAATGGAGAATACCCTCAAGGCATTTAAAACAGAATCGACTAATACGCTGAAGTTTATTACAGAGTTGGATACAGACAGTAAAGCGGATATTGTTAATACTGTTGATAAAACGATTCAAACATTAGACGAAAATACCGATAAAACATTGGTTTTGGTGGAAGCAGCGAAAACCGCTGAACCTGAAGATACGGCGACATTAGATAATGCTCGCAAATCGTTTCTCAAGTTGGCCAAAGATACGCAACCTTTAAGTTCACAACAAAAAGCCCTTAATGAAACCCTGCAAAGCGAAGATAACTTGGTGCTTGATGAAGCCGAACAAGCAGCCGATTATTTTTTGGGTAGTCTGGCCACGGCGCTATTTAACGATATTTTGCCCGGCGAAGACGACGACAGTTCTCCTTTGGCTGCCATTCGACAAAAAATACGTAATTTAACCAGTCAGATAAATGACAAGCTGCATGAGGACTTAAACGCCATAGTGCATGATGAAAATTTTAAGGCTATGGAAGCCAACTGGTTAGGTTTGCATAATCTTATTGAAAACACAGATTGGTCTGCAGATGTAATGATTGATATGTTCGACTGCACGAAAGAGGAACTAGGTGAAGATCTCGAAAACAATGCCGTAGATTTGATTAATGGTGAATTTTTCAAAAAAGTCTACGTAGCGGAATACGACCAATTTGGTGGCTTACCCTATGGCGCTATTATTGGTTTATATGAATTTGAAAATACCCGTGAAGACCGGGCTTGGTTGTCAACCATGGGCAAACTGGCAAACGCCAGTCATGCGCCTTTTATTAGTTCGGTGGGCCCTAAGTTTTTTGGTTGTAAAAACATTGAAGAAATGGCTGACATTCGAGACCTAAGGGCACATATGAGCCATCCTAGATTCGAAAAATGGCAGGCCATGCGAGATACCGAAGAAGCGGCTTACCTTGGCCTCACACTTCCCAGGTTTTTATTAAGAGCCCCCTATCACCCAGAAAACAATCCTGCGGGACCTGGTTTGACCTATGAAGAAGAGATCCGTACCCAAAATGGGGGGGGAGATTTTCTGTGGTGTAATGCATCATTGTTATTTGCCAAAAATATGATTGGATCATTTATCAACTCTGGCTGGTGCCAGTACTTACGAGGACCTAAAGGAGGCGGAAAAATAGAACATCTGCCGCGCTATGCTTTTGATCTTAATGGCCAACAGGAAATTAAGGCGCCCATCGAAATGGTCATACCTGACTACCGAGAACTGGCTTTTTCCGACTTAGGGTTTATCCCGTTAATTTATCGTAAAGGTCGCTCTGAGGCCTGCTTCTTCAGCAGTCAGTCAATTAAAAAATCAAAACCTTTCAAAGACCCCCATGACTCTGAAAACTCACAATTGGTCACGAATCTGTCCTACACATTATCGATCACGCGTATCGCCCACTATGTCAAATGTATCATGCGTGACAACATTGGTAGCTCAGCAGACGTTGCCTACATTAATAATGTGTTACAGACGTGGTTGTCCCAATATGTGACGACAGTTGTCAACCCAGATGACCTAACACTGAGGTACTACCCCTTTAAAGCAGCACAAGTAATCACAACGCCTCAAGAAGGCATGATTGGTTGGTACAACAGTGAGATAACAATTTTACCGCATATTCAGTTTGAAGGATTAGATGTGGAATTAAAAATGGATGTGCGGATTTAGGTTTGCACAGGTTTGCACAGGTTAATTTTTATAAATATTAAATTGAGGATTTAAACATGGCTTCTACATCATTTAATTGCAGCGTTAGTCAGGGCTTTAATTTTGAAAAAGACTCCCAGAGCGTTGTTGGGCACCTCACGTCCTTGAAAATTGGTACCACAGAATTCGCCAAAGACATTGAAATAATGAACCCAACCGCTATCAAAGATGACACCAAAGTCAAAGTGGTGGGCGTGATATCAGGGATCTATTGGAATGGCGGTTATGCTGATCCACTTAGCATAAATTGCCAAGTTTCAACGGTGAATAAGCAAGATTTGGTGGTGCTACAACACTCTGATTTGAGTGATACAACAGTGGAATATGACTACGTAATCTACGACTACGATCCAGTGGCAAAAGTTTACTTTAAGGCCTTTCACAATAACGAAACAACCTTAAAAGGCCTAGTAGAAAAATCCGGTGGGTCCTTGAGCCTTGGTATCGAAATGGACCAAGGTATGGAAGTCGTATCGCCTAAAAACTTTGGATTTTACATTGGCATTATGCCCCAAGAAGAAGCGCAAACTGTGCATTATGGCGTATCCAATACGGGTAAGTTTACAAAAGCTTGGGGAGTGACTGTCGCTGCATAAGGTGGCAAGCCCGAGCTATACCGATTATAGCGCAGGCTAACACCCACTATGTTGCAAATTTATCGTGCAACATAGTGGGTAATAATCATACATTATCAACAGATTCCGTTATCAATGGGCCAGCATCTATTTATGAGTATTCATGACATTGCACCTGTGCACTGGCAAATGGGCCAAACATTACTGCCCGATCACCTAATTGCACAAGAAAATGCCTTAACCGCTAACACTTTCTTGCGCCATCAATCCAGTGGTTTGCCATTTTATGGCATAGGCAAGTTGGAATGGGACAAGTATTTGCTTGCAAAAGGGAATCTCAATCTCATCTCATTTCGTGTATTTACGCATGCCAATAGTTTGTTAGTGGATTACCCAGGCAATGCCGATATTGTCAGCTTGCCATTAGAGCTCAAAGATACGTCTAGAGCTGAGGTGTACTATTTTATACTACAGAGCCCACCAGCAATGGGTACCGAACAATTACCAAACACCATTTCAGAGCCTGTTGTTCGCCGTATATTCAAAGTCATTTTGGCCTTGCAGCCTGCGTTGAGTGAAGAGTACGAAACCTTATGTAAGCATTACAAAGTTATTGACCAAGGTAAACTTGCAGAATTTATTGAGGATAACAATGGCGGCTGGAAACTGTCTGAGCGTTTTATTCCACCACTAGTGCAGATAGGAGTAAGTGAATTTTTACTTGGCCCCTTGAAACAATTGAATGTTCTCCTTAACCGTTATCTCAAAGAAACCCTAGGGCTTTATCAAAAACAGCAGTTACCTGACATTAGACTGTTTGAGATAAAACACTGCATAAATGCTTTATATGAAAGCCAACAGTTCTTAGCCAACCATATTGGTTATCCAAAACAAAAAGCAGAATTGCAATTACACCCCTACTTTTTATACGAACAGTTACAAAAACTTCATAGGCAATTAAGTTTACTCAGCGGAGAGTGGACGCCCCTACCTTTGCAGAACTATCAACATAGTGATTTGCATGGCACCTTCAAAATATTGTTTCGCAATGTCGTATCTCGTCTTAAATTACATAGTCGCAACAGTCAGAGTTTTCAGTTACATCTCAAAGATGGTAAATATCAAACGGTGCTTCCAGACGTTGTCAATAAACAAGATAACCTGTATTTAGTCATAAACTGTGATCAACAACCTTCGTTGGCTGACGAAGACCTGCCCTGCATGAGCAGCCACAAACGCATCTCAACTTTATTCCATTATTCGTTAAGTGGTGTGGGACTCATACCCGTTAAACATAAAGCGCTCACCCATTATTTTGGTCAGACCACCCAGTGTTTCCGGCTACAGGAAGGCGAAGAGCTTGTTCACATTATCCAGGAGGCAAGCTTAAGTTTTCTAGCACAGCCAGAATTCGAAGCCTATTCCTTCTTTTTGTTTTATCAACCGCAAACGACCTCTTCCACAGGAGTCATTCATGCCCCTGTTAAGTAAGTTTGTAACCTTGCCCTCTACTAGAACAGGTAACCCCGTTGCTAGGGAGAGTGACGATCCACAAGTTCAAAGCATCATAGACAACCTCAGAACAGTATTACAGTCGCGCAGAACATTGGGGGCAGGGCACACAATAGGCTTACAGGATTATTCAGAGCAATTGCTAGGTGAGCCACTGATGCATCAGCTTTGTGTAGACATGCGTGAGCAAATTACTCTCCATGAGCCTAGATTGGATGCGGTGGAGGTATCACTAATAGAAAATGGCGCTAATTTATGGCGTATGACCCTCAGCGCTAAGTTAAAGCAGCGACAAAACGCATCAGGGCAAAACTCCTCCAAGCATAAACCTATTACCTGCATATTAGAACTGGCCAAACCGGCCTATTTACAAAACATGCGAGACGTCAAAGTGGTGATGATATGAGCGCGCTATTTTGTCGGGTTGAGTTGAACAAGACAGATGGCATAGTCATTACCCTAGACAATAAGGATGGCAGTATCACTCACACCATAGTACTCAACGGTGATGATATCACGACCATCAGCAAGGGTGATGCAGGTACCAGCACCATAGTGCAAGCACCAGACAAAATCACTATGGACTGTAAAACCTTCGAGCTCACTGCTGAAACTATCACATGCAGCGCCAGTAGTACGGCTGAATTCAACAGTGGTAGTGACTTCAGCATTAACAGCGATGCCAATCTCAATGCTAAGGCTGCCATGGATGTCAGTGTTGATGGCACCAATATTAACCTCACTGGCACCGCGCAGATAAGTGGCACAGCGCCCCTTATAAAACTGCAATAACGGGCAATAGGATAAAACATGGCAACGTCAGAACCCAAAATCACAGCAAACGAACAGAATATTTTCCATGAAGAAATGACGTTTCTGGCGAATATCCAATCACGTTTTATGGATATACATAGCCAAATCCCGGTGGAGTATGAGGATCCTGATGTTAAACGCCTCTCCGAAGCCATGGCAGCATTTATGGCCAAAGGTCGAATCGAGGGCAAGGCCCAAATCAATCAACTTCATCGCCGTGTATTTCAACAATTGTTACCCTATATTGCCTCCCCCGTGGCCTCAATGGGTTTGTTACAAACCAACACGCGTCATATTACTGAAGCGACCGAAATAAAGGCTGGCACAGCATTTACTATTATCTCAGAAGATGACGACAAGGCTGAATACCAAAGCCTCCATGCTATGCCGATAAGGCCCATTACCTTGGGACGTCTTGGGTATGCATCAAATAACCTAACAACAGCTAGCGCCGGCAGTCAGTTCAAAATTGAAATAAACGCACTCACCAAAGTACCTGGTCACCTACAACACTTACCCCTTTATTTAACGGTTAATAATAATTACTCGCTGACCTTACAACTGATCAAAATATTGGAGCAAAGTCTGGTATCTGTGAGCGCAGTATTTGATGAAAACCTTGAAGTATTAGGCCAGTTTTCATTAGGCGCTTGTCAACCAGAAATTCAAGCCATAAATACCCGCAACTCACCTGATATGGAGCCAGATGCAGAGCATCCTATCGAAAATATAAGGCACTTCTTTCAGTTACCCCAGCAAGAGAATTACCTAAATCTATATTTTAAGGAAAGCCCACAGCAGTGGAACAAGTGTGAATTGAAATTAATTTTAAATTCACCTTGGCCGCAAAACAGCAAATTATCAGTTGAGTTTTTTAAACTTGGAGTGATTTGCGTTGAGAACATAAACAAAGATCAGGCAGAGGCATTTACCTTTGATGCAACCCATAGTGCACACCCCGTTCGACCACCCGCTATAGCACCTGAACTGGTTATGCTTAAATGCCTTGGCGTTTATCGAGGGGCATTAAAAGACCGGGATTTATTACGCCCCGGTATTCTAAAGTCTGGTGATGGTGCATATGAACTCCACCATCAAGGTACGGCCCCCCCTTTGATTGACATCCAACTTGCTGAAGCTTTCTTCAAACCAGTAAAAATTACCGTTGACGCTTTGTGGCACCAACCGGGGTTTAGTGCCCACCTCTGGAAGAAATTAGCAGTCAGAACAACGCAGTTAGATATACCTGGGTTAAAATGTCAGGTATTTGCCCCACCTGTCCCTCATGTACCCTTTAACGACAACGATCCACACAGTCTATTAGAATTAAGTCTGCTAAAGAACAAAGACAGATTAACGCTTGAAGAAATAATTTTTGTTCTTGAGAGCCTAAGCACAGTATTCCCACGAGAATTTAAGGCCGTAAAACCCCTGCTATCAGAAGTACATTTTTTTCCGCCCAACAACTACGGGTTTGTGATTGCCGATAGCAGTGCGCAAACACGCACGTTACTTGAGTGTTTTGTGAAAAAGTTACAAATATTGCTAAACCTCTGGTTAGCTGGCAGCAAAATCACAGTCACTATCAAAAACAAAATCCACATAGCTGAGCCCACCAGCCATGATGAATATCAGGAACATGAATTTGTTCCTGAAGAAGAACCCACTTCATCTAGCCAACCTCTATCAGCCACACCACACACAGCACAAGAAGACAAACTCATTCCTGTATCTTCTGACAATTGGTTGCTTTTTGAAGATGAAATAGATGAACTCGGTTTAACGCAAAGAGATGCTAAAGATGCATAACGAGCTCTGGGATATAATCTATCAATACTTTGCTGCACAGGCCAAAATTTATCATAAATTTGCAGACCTAGATTTTGATCAGCAAATGGCATTACTCTCAGAGACAGAGGATGCGCCTGTTGACCCAGCGGTGGTTAGCTTGAATTCGCTGTATGTAGGACTTTGTGAAATATTACAACAATGCAAAGACAACATGAATGGGCTACTAGATGAAACCCAAACTCAGTTTGTTGTTAGTACATTGGCCATTGCTTGTGACGAAAACGTGTTAACGACACAAATAGCTAAAATGCAAATGACTCAGGGATCATTAGACAAATACTCACGTACCACCGCTGAGTTAACACTCGCTGCAAGTTGGCCAAAATTACAGCGGGAATTTGCGAGTTGTACCAATGGTGGTGAGCAGTTTTTTGATAACATCGACTTATTTCTTACTCAGTCGAATGTGTACAGGTTTATCATCGAGCTGTCTTATTTCTGTCTTGCACAAGGATTCCGAGGTAAACACCTTGCTCGCCTCGAAACCATCGATACTTATAAAGACCGCTGTATAGCTAAACTTACCCACGGAGATCTTTTTACGGCAACGGATGATAGACATAACCACAAGAAAATTAATAAGTATGGACATGCGTTGAGGAACAAAAATGAACCCTCAGCATAATACAATTTCATCATGGTCGTTAAAACAAGAAATAAATGCCCGCCTTGGGGACTTTGATCTTATTTCGTTGCTACGACTACTCAAATTACATCACTATGACGAACAATCACTGTGGTTTAGTAGTCACAATAATATTACCTCTCAAAATCGCCTTATCGAATCGGTCAATATTGACGACAAACAAGGTTATGCTTTTATAGAGTTGAATATTGGGATCCTCGCCAGCACAGGCATACTGCCAGAACACATGCGAAAATTTATGGATCGCCCCGACGTAAATGATAAACAGTTACAACAATTTTTTCAATTGTATGACCATTTGCTAATTGTGAGCTATCTTGGGCAGCTTTACCCAGAGATTAATCGTCATTTTTTTGATAATTGGCAACACACAGTGGCTTGTTATACACATCTGCAAAATATGCGCAGTAAAGCTAGCTTGCACTGGTTATTAAACACTGCTTTGCCTGAATTCGAAGTCGCTATAATAACCAGCCTGTCGAACGACAATAATCTTTCATCTGAGCCTATTCTTGGGCAAATGACCTTGGGGAAAATAAGCGCACAAGAGAAGGAATCACCGCAGCTCGGATTCAAATTTTATATGCTATTACGCCCCGAATGGAATAACCAACCGTTCGACTGGCAGGTAAAAACCAAAGAACGCATCATTGAATGGATCATTCCTTGGCTAAAAGACTTTACTATTGAAGTGGAATTTTATTTATCCATCACCCGCTCTGAAACACACCTAAAATTGCGCCAGCAAAGTGTGTTGGGTTATGACCCGTTTTTGCAAGAAGGTAAAAAAACAAAAATCGAATCTTCTAACGTAGCAAATTACACCGTACTTATTCATAAACAAAGCTTACCTGAGCACTCACAACACAAGCCGCTGCAAAGAGAATGGGAGGACACATGGCGAATTCGAGTATGACCTATTTGGCCATTGACACTCTTCAAGCATTACCTGTGATTTTTCAGCATATTAATGAAGATAGTGAAGAGATGTCTATAGTAATCACCAACAATGTCGATGATTGCTTTACGTCTATGTCATCTGATTGGCAATTGGGAAATTACCTAAACATTGTTGAATATGCGAATAACCAACCTATTTATTGCCTCTGCGATATACGAATATGTGTTTATTATTTATATAGTTTATGGGCTTCGCAAAAAGAGATCACTAGCGAAACACTTTTTATTATTCTGAACAGTATTCTGAACCACCCCCAAGCGCCTTGGAAAGCCACACTGGTAAACCAATCGGATAAAAGTATCAATAATGTTTCATCCAATAGTGTCGCTTTATTGCTGCGTAAAATCATCAACCACCTAGACAATCCTAATACCCAAGAACGTATTGGGCAGGAAAAACCAGAACAAGTTTTACGGGCGCTAAACAACCTGCATACCACGGTTAATACGCGGCTCAGTCCGCCAACTGATGTGCTAGAAAATGCTTTTGTAAGCATAAAGGAATATTATTTACTCTTGGAACAGCAGCAACAACAACAACAACAGCAACAACAGCAACATGAAAAAAATAACACTCAACAAGCTGTATTGAGTGTGGTCGAAAATAATACCGTTGCGGCCACTAAGCCCGCCAACGTAAAGCCAACCATGGGCAAAGAAGCAATCGATAACAACAATCTGGTTGATCTCACATTATTCAACCCCTCTCATGCGTTAAAACAACTTTTCAGACATATATTATTGTTTCAAGACTTAATTAAGCAAAATGACCAACTGAAAGCCGCCGTAGTATTGAACGATATACAACAAGAATTAGACAACTTTAATCCCCTGCATTATTTCCCTGAGTATTTTACCTCATTTGCTAGTTTACGGGCCAAACACGGGGCTAAACTCGCACCATTATTTGACCAGCAAGACAGTTATCAATGGAAAGTATTGAGTGAATGTTATAAGACCAACATTGAAGCTTTTCTAACGATAGAGGATGCCCAAACAGAATGGGATAGACACCAAGACGATAAGCCAATCGAAGACTATTTGGACGATGGTTATCATGAATAATAGATCTGGTGAATACACCCATACAGGCCCTTTTTCGCAACTAGATGCTCAAACGGGTCACTGCCAGGAATCCCTTGCGTTGACCTTAGTGTTAAGTATTAATGGACAAGACACAACTATTCCAGGGGCGAATATCAAAGTATGTGAACTGGCCATATTACGTTATGGGTTTACTGGTGTTTTAGAGTTTTACGTGCCTAACGACCAACGTGAAGATACGTTAATTGATACTTTTGCTACAGAAGACTTAATTAGCTTAGCGCTTGGGATTAATGCGGTACATAACTTACCTGAACCACTACCAAAAGCGTTTACAGTTAAGGGCTTGGTCACACAAAAATCAGTGACAGAGTCGGCCTATCGTCAAGTAAATGGTGCGCCAGTTTTGTATCGATACTATCGCATCCATTTTGCTGATCCAGCTCAGGTACTTTGGCAACAGCATTATCCAAGCGAGCTATATGTGGATGACTGCATGACAACCGTTATTAACGCACAAGTGGTTTCCCCCATCACCCTAACAATCGATTTTTCGCCAGCCGACACTATTGTGCCCCTAATATGCCTCGCGCTTGGTAACACCGATAATTCACACCCAGGAGAAACCGGTGTCACTAATAAGGCCAGCTTTTACGATTTTTTAATGGGTTATATTCATGATAACAATGGGTTTTTCATCTACGACTATGAGGAGCAAACGTACCAAATCTGTTTAGAAGAACCTCAATTACAAAACACAACAGCATTTTTACCCCATGAAATAAACACGATTCAACATACTTGGCCTGCCAGCAAACGCTCTGTAACCAGCCTGTTAAATGCCACAGCAGACAACAGCAAGAATACGCCATTGACCAATGAGCAAGCAGTGGCTGGTATTAAGCACGACACCATGTTGCGCCAATCAATCGAAGACCGTTTCAATCAGCGTAAAGACATGCAAAGCAATCGATTAACTGTGCATGGTAAACAAATTCAAGTTGTTTTTAATCAATGGCCACTGCAAACGTTTTGGCCTGAGTGCGAACTGAGTGTGGATCCCTCAGTAGATGGTCAGCATTTTTTACACGCTAATCAAATCTACCGTTGTGCCAGCCTATATATCAATGTAGAGGCGCTGGATAATCGGCCTGAAAAAGACCTCGATTTAACGTACACCCAATACCAGTTGCTATATCAGGCTCAGGGTCACCCGACGGATGAGCCACAATCTGTGTTGCCGAAATATACACTGCCCCAATACCCTTTGTATGTAGAAGGTTTGATCGTCAGTGACCAAGGGCAAGACAATGAGAAAACCTTTGATGTACCTAAAAATGATGATACTGGCCAATTCGAATACAAAGTAAACATTCCTTTGTGGGATCTAACGATTAAAGTCATGTTGGAGCCTGACTATCTAAACAGCCACTTTTATTTTCCATTTTATCGAGATACAAAACTACTACTCGCCTTTGATTTATATCGAGCCCATGTGGTGAAAGTACTTAACTGGGGCGAAGGTGTGCAATTACCCATGGCCACCCAAGGAAACCATATTTTATTTGGTAAAACCTCAGAAGATCAAACCTCTGTGTCGCATTTCTATGACGATGGCAAACCAGTTCTTGCGATAAAACGTAATAAAGAAAATGATACAGAACTCGTGCGCCTAGAAGAAGGCAGCATCATTTTACAAACCTGTGAAGACGACTAATGGAGAGAGGTTATGCCAAATTGTGTATGTAGTGGCGCCACCTTACAATGTAGTTTTGGGGTTGCCCCTTCAGTGTTAAATGTATTGCCTATCAATCGTGTGATGGAAGGTACACCGGCGGCAAATATCATGGACTTTATCCCTATAATGAATATTGCCCCCTTTGCTATGTGTAATTCACCCAGTAATCCGGTTGTGATTGCACTGACGGCGGCAGCGTTTGGGGTACCTACACCTGCGCCCTGTATTCCTGCTACTGTGAGTCCTTGGATTGCAGGTAACCCAACGGTGCTGTTAGCCAATTCACCCATTTTAACCGACGATAGCCAGTTAAACTGCATGTGGGCCGGTGTCATCAGTATAAAACAAGCCGGACAAGTAGTCGTTACCGCTTAGGTAAAAATGAAGTAAATAATCGTCCAAAGGGCAAAGGAGTCAAGTGATCATGAGTAAATTACACAGGGACATGTTATTAGGCGGGTTAGGTTTGATTGTTTTAGTTACCTTCTTAAGGCTGGTGTTATTGAAAGTCTGGGCAACATTCAACGACGGCCATTTATTAAATTTATCGCTCACATTATTGGTTATATTGGGAGGCATATTTTTCTGCTATTTACTTTGGGTAAGAGTTTATGGGGTAAAAGTATTGTTATTAGGTGATCATTCTTATGACAAAGAAAGTCTGATAGACAATTACGAAATACAACTATTAGACGGTCAACTTCACACAAAAATCATCCCTCAAGTCATATTAGAGAAAGATTCGCCAAGAACGCGTGCTCAGTTACGACGCATAAGGGGCTCTTTCTTTTTCCCACCACGCGTGGTCATCAACCTTAATATAAATCAGTTACTGTTAAACGATGAAGCGCAACAAGTGTTGCTAACGCACAATCTAAAGCGTGTGTTACATCTATTAAAACGCCGGCTAGATGAGCAAAAAATAGATGTCATCATTAATTCCATGGGCACCCAAGAAGGCTTTTACGAATTCAGTAATCTGGCCAGTCAACCCATGCGGTTCCAAGCTTTATCCAAGCTTAAGGAGCAGTTTGTCGCACTACAAAATAGTAGCCAGGCGCTTGGCGAATATCCTTCTGAGAGTTTTCTAAACTACTTGAATTTTAGCCACAACATGCCCGTGTTTTTGACTATTTTGGATACATTATTAACCAATGTAATGTTGTCGGGTTATGATTCTGGCTGTGAGGTGGTTTTTTCAAAGTAATGAAGAGAAAAGGGGCAAGTCATTTGATTATTAAAACTATTCAAAATGGTAAGGCTATTGATGGGGCATGACTTCAAATATACGATTTTATTAGCACTTTTATTAGCACTTTTATTAAGTCGCTGAGTTTACGTTAAAATTGATGGTTTTGCCTTTTTCGTTGGCGGATTATTACAAAGCTACCTATCGTAATAAATCGCAAAACTATTTTTTGGGGTACTCGTTATCATCGGTGTGTTGTTAATTTTGGCCAGATAAACAACAACTTGGTTTCATACTCAAAAAACTGGGTTATATCCCGGTTTAAATCAGCAATGCCGACAACAATGCAGTGTTTTCTCAACCCGGGTTACACCGCCCTGTGTACTCTTGGGGTATTTGACTATGTCAGTTCTCCGTTAATTCCGCAGGAATTAACCCTAAAAATAACCCATGCCATCAATTACTTTGAAGCTGAGCAAGCACCTTTGTACGCCCTTACCTTACCAAAAAAGGCTCGCAAGAAGTGGCTGCCCCCTTAATTAAGCAAAAAACAATGGCCTTGGCCAAAAATACCGCTGTATATCTGCAAACCCAGCTTGGTGAAGATATCAAACTCAGTGAGCTGATTGTTAAAATGGGCACTAATCTCAATAAACTCAATGATGCGTTTAAAACCAGTTATGGCTTAACCGTGTTTGCCTGGCTGCTTGAAAAACGCATGTCATTGGCCCAAACGTTATTACAAACATCCACTTTGAGTATTTTGCAACGAAGAGCTGACCTTCTTTTCCTGCGTTCAGTGTGGTCCTTTAAGTAGATTTGTGAGCGGAATGTGTAGTCTTTGTGTTAGTGGTTCCCGGATGAAATATAGGAGCTTTTTCGGTTAGTCGACTATATCATTTGTTTGGTTTTTCTTGGGAACTTCTTTTATCAACTCGGCAAGTCTGAAGGTAAGTTGAACTATCTGAAATGGGGCAGGGTTGATTCTTGCACTATTATTTTGAGATTATATTTAAATAAATAATAATAAATCTAACTTTAGTGGAAAACTAAATTATGAATAAAATACAAAAAAAAGCCCTGATTGACTATCTTAGTGCACTGGGTAATAAGGAGCATCAGCTGTCGAATCAACAGCTGATTAATCGTGTTAATTTGGAGCTATCTAAAGCGGGGCAGCAATTGATCCATCCCAAGGATCCTGATGTGGGTATGTTATTTCGCCGAAGTGCCAGTACCATCCTTAACGCCACCAAGGCAAATCAGTTAAGTGCAGATACTCAGCACGATATGATGTTTAACTCGTGTTGGAAAGTTGCATTTGAGAGTGCATTGGCTGCACTAATTTTCACGAACAAAGCTGTGGTCAAAGATGTGATCATAAAGACTATTACGAATCTGGAGAAAATTGTTCTTCCATGTTTAAGTAAGCCACTAAGCCCAGCCGACAAAGCTTTATTTAACTGTTATCAGAGTGACGCAAATGCCAACCATGCGTATTATGCGAGGGAAAGACATCAAAAAGGACCACTTCCATACCCTATTAAAGCAATGGATAATGGATCTAAGATTCCCAAAGAATGTATGACCGCTTACTATCAGTATGTCTTTAGAACCGATAACTACGATGATACCTTTGAAGAAAAACTCACAGCCATCTACAATTTTGCAGATTTTGTGACAAGACCACATAAGTTCAAAGGAGAGATGGAGGATATCAAATTAGCAACTCTTACTACCTATTCCTTCGCACACATAAAAATAGATAGTATGCTTACCGACTGGGCTCGTTATAAGAAGGCTCCAACGTTTGGCTGGTTCGATCAGGAAAAGTCAGGTAACCCTTCGGTATCTAGGCAAAAACGAATCAATATTACTCACCTTGCAAGCGAAGGTTATCCAAATACTTTGACTATACAAAATAATATGAGCGGCAAATATTCTGGAATATGGGCCGTTCAAGGAACTCGCTCTATCGATGTTTCTAACCCCTACCTTGCCTATGTAGAAGACATGCTAATTCCACCATTTTACGATATTACCGGAGTTGGACTTTGGCGTCCGATGAAGAAGACAAAGGAACCTATGGATAGAGCAAGTTTAGCGATGCACAGCCTGGATATGCCCATGATCGGGGGATTTTCTGGAGGTATGGGTAGTTTTTTGTTGAGCATGAAATGGGTCGGTAGGAACACCACACGCGAGTCTTTGACTATGTCCTTCTTTGCAGCCTATTCGGTGATGATTTCAAAGGGGTATCACTCATTTCATGAGGTTGCGGCAATTGCTGGAACCTTAGGTCTGTGGTACCGTCACGGGAACTACCTGAGCCTAATTGAAGAGAGTGCGCTTAAAGACCTGCCTGATGTGAAGGAACTTGTGGGACGGTTTGACGAGCAACTGAAACGTGCTAGCAGAACGCACAAGAAGCATGTTGTTGCATTCGATTACTACAAGGAACATGTAGACCTTACTCCGACGAAAAATTCGACCCGTCCGAGACGCAATAGTATATAAATAATAGGGGTCTAAATAATAGGAATAAAATAAAAGGGGTCGCCCATTAGGGATCCCCAGTCAAGTGGGCAAAAGGAACTTAATAGGCCACCCATAATAAAATCAAATAAAAAATAATAAAAGAAGAATAAAAGGGGTCGGTGACACTTGATAATTATTCTCATTTACATTTTTTAAAATTAGCTATACTTGATGGCGTATTTAGTATCGAAAGGAGTCGATAATGCCCCGTAAGCCACGCCATTTTTTAGCAAACGTTCCTTGTCATATCATTAGTCGTGGCAATAATCATAATGTGTGTTTTTTTGCCGACGATGATTATTTATTTTATCTCGAATGCCTAAGTGATGCCTGTGTAAAGTATGCAGTTTCAGTACATGCTTATGTGCTGATGACAAACCATGTTCACCTACTTATGACACCCAGTGAACCAATGTCTATCCCCAAAGTAATGCAATCGGTAGGTCGGCGTTATGTACAATATATCAACAAAACGTATCGGCGAACGGGCACATTATGGGAAGGAAGATATAAAGCCAGTATTATTGATGCCGAGGCATATTTACTGACTTGTTATCGTTATATCGAATTAAACCCCGTAAGAGCCTCTATGGTTGAACACCCAGTCGATTACCCTTGGTCGAGTTATCGTGTGAATGCAGGTAAAAAACCGCGACGTCAATTGGTTATGCATGATATTTATCGTCGTTTGGGTAATGACGATAGCGCTCGATATTATGCCTATCGTGAGCTGTTTTCAATCGAGTTGAATAAAGATGCTCTTCATGATATTCAACGTTCAATCACTTTTTCGATGCCTTTGGGCAATGAAAATTTTATTAAACAGATTGAACAAGCATTAGCGTGTAAATTTGGTTATGCAAAATTAGGTAGACCAGTTAAACATAGTGACTCTAAACGACAAATATAAAGGGAATTCTAAATTCTAAATTTCAATAAAAGGGGTTGGTGACACTTGAGAATTATTCTCATTTAGTTTTTTTAAATTAGCTATTATTGATGAAATATTTAGTATCGAAAGGAGTCGATAATAAAACTTAATAGGCCACCTAGGCAAAACTTAATAGGCCACCCATAATAAAATCAAATAAAAAAGGCCCTTAATAGGCCACCCATAATAAAATCAAATAAAAAGTATATATTTCTGACTTGATTTTGTGGCCCTTAATAGGCCACCCATAATA
>Ga0307492_10000319_pt1 | contig 20700 bp, 17 predicted proteins | sample SI3LmetaG_FD_202365 | JGI IMG/M metagenome (GOLD analysis project Ga0307492, IMG submission 202365) | Sea-ice brine microbial communities from Beaufort Sea near Barrow, Alaska, United States - SI3L | ecosystem: Environmental > Aquatic > Marine > Coastal | place: USA: Alaska | collected 2017-05-06 | reverse complement strand
GAAAAGCAAAGTTTCCTGATTATGCAAATCTTGCTCTGCCCCTGAATTAGGAGAGAGCAATTAGATCACTCTTTTATATGGAATGGTATAAGAAGTAAAACGATGACGATGACAATGACAAACAGTGTGACCGTAACAACATTTAACTTGACTACGACCCGAATTATTCCAAAATCCAATCAATACAGCATTCATTATGGCATTTGATTTAATTTTCTTTGATTCATCTAACAGCTCTTGATCTGTTAATTCGGCAAGTTTTTGTGCTTCATTTGTATTATTTACCTCTGTATATTATTTTTTATTGGCACGAGTAATCATTGCTCGCGAGTCACTATTTCACAAAAAATAGAACGCTAGCTACACCTAAGGCAAAACTGATCAATGCAGTAGTAGCGATTACAACTGCAAACTTACTGGTTTTATCTGCATGTTGTGAGTTCATTGCTTTTGGTTCATCAAGCTTAATAAGTTCACCTTGGCGAATTTCAAATACTGCACATAAACTCATCGTAGTTTCCTTCGAAGCTGTGCCTTCTTTTTCTACTCGCTGAATGGTACGCAAGCTTACGTCGCTGGCATCTGCTAGATGTTGTTGTGTCCAGCAATATTGCTGACGAAGCGTTTTTACCGTGTTGGGATTTAATTGCATTGGCTTATTTCCAGCCAAATAGAAAGTGGGCAGATATATAACCAAGCGCACCAAAAGTAAATCCGACAATAAAACACCACAACACAATACTAGCTCCCGCTTTGGGGTTGTCGCTAAAAAGTGAATGTGATTGGGTTGCAATAGATTTTCTGCCCTTTAAAAAAGAGCATTCAACTTTGCCTGTGAATGGGTTTATATCTACTACTTTCAGTATTTTCCCGAAATCCTCTCAAAAATTTAATTTTATACTTTTAAGTTATATACTTTAAGCCATTTAAAGTTGACCTAAAGCCCCTCCCGCGATACAAATACACTTCAACTTTGTTACACACAAATTAAAGAATTTAAATCATGAAGAACGCTATTTTTTCTACTCTACTACTGCTGGCAGCAAGACTGCACGGGTAGGTTGTAAGCGAGCGTTAACCAGTTTACAAAAAACCCGTGCTAAGCACGGGTTTTTTGTATGTGTATTTTAAACAGTGATGAAATTAAAAAATCAAAGCGACAAAGCAATTAGGAGAATGGAATGTCAAACGGGGTTAACTCAAACCAAGTCAAAATATTCGACACCACCTTACGGGACGGCGAACAAGCGTTACCTGCCAGTTTAAGCGTTAAGGAAAAACTGAAAATTGCTCTTGCACTGGAGCGACTTGGTGTAGACATTATCGAAGCCGGATTCCCTGTTTCTTCTCCCGGTGATTTCAAATCAGTACAAACCATCGCCCGAGAAATAAAAAATGCCACTGTATGTGGCCTATCCCGAGCTTTAGCTAAAGATATTGATGCGTGTGGGGAGTCGTTAAAAGTAGCAGAACGTTTCCGTATCCATACTTTTATCGCCACATCTGATATTCATGTGAACACGAAATTACGTAAATCTCAGGACGAAGTGGTCGAGATGGCAGTTCAGGCAGTAAAACATGCACGTCGCTATACTGACGATGTGGAATTTTCATGTGAAGATGCAGGGCGTACCCATATCGATTATTTATGCCGTATGGTAGAAGCCGCGATTAACGCTGGCGCAACCACAGTGAATATTCCCGATACAGTTGGCTACACCACTCCTACAGAGTTTGGTGGTATTATTCAGAATTTATTTAATCGTGTTCCCAACATTGATAAAGCGATAATTTCGGTGCATTGCCACAATGATTTAGGTTTAGCCGTCGCCAATTCTTTAGCTGCAGTAGAACAAGGTGCAAGGCAAGTTGAAGCCACTATTAATGGTTTAGGTGAACGTGCAGGTAATTGTTCGTTAGAAGAAATTGCGATGATTTTGCAGACTCGCCATGCAAAACTTGGGTTTCATACCAATATCAAAAGTGAAGAAATCTCGCGCACCTCTAAATTAGTCAGCAACCTGTGCAATATGCCCGTGCAGGCTAACAAGGCGATAGTTGGCGCCAATGCCTTTAGTCACTCCTCAGGCATTCACCAAGATGGCGTATTAAAAGGTAGCAATACCTACGAAATAATGACCCCAGAAAGTGTGGGTATTAACAAAAACAATTTGAATCTAACCTCACGCTCTGGGCGCCATGTGATCAAACATCGCTTATTCGAATTGGGTTACAAAGAAACTGATTTTGACTTAGAAACAATCTACGATTCTTTTGTGAAATTAGCCGACAAAAAGGGCCAAGTGTTTGATTATGACTTAGAAGCATTATTGTTTTTCAGCCAAACCAAACAAGAGGACGAACACTACAAACTTATGTATTTGCAGGCTAATTCAGGTAAACAGATCATACCTAGCGCCACAGTAAGGATGTTAGTGGGTGATAAAGAAATCACCGAGTCTGCCACAGGTAATGGCCCAGTTGATGCTGCTTACAACGCTATTACCAAGGTTGTAGGGCATAACCAAGTTGAGATAGTGGATTTCAAACTGGACTCAAAAGGTGAAGGTGCCAACGCTTTAGCCCAAGTATCAGTAGTAGCACAATATAATGGCCGTCGCTTCAACGGTATTGGTTTGGCTACTGATATAGTGGAAGCCGGTGTAAAAGCGCTGGTTTATGTATTAAATAACACACATTTAGCTGATCAGATTGACCAGCAAAAAGAACAAGTAAAGATTGCAGGGGTATAAGAAAAAATGTCTGACTACAACATAGCAGTATTGGCAGGAGATGGAATTGGCCCAGAGGTCATGCTCGAAGCCAAAAAAGTGTTAGCAGCCGTAAGCAAAAAATTTGATATTTCGTTTCAACTGAATGACTTCGATGTAGGTGGCCTCGCCATTGATAATCATGGAAAAGCATTACCAGCTGCCACTCTAAAGGGTTGCGAAGATTCTAGCGCCATTTTATTTGGATCAATTGGAGGCCCTAAGTGGGATAGTTTACCCTTAGAAGAGCGCCCAGAAAGGGCTGCACTTTTGGCTTTGCGTGGGCACTTTGATTTATTCAGTAACTTGCGTCCTGCGAAAATTTATCCGGGCCTTGAAGCATTCTCTCCACTGCGAGCGGATATTTCTGGCAGTGGTTTTGATGTTTTAGTGGTGCGCGAACTCACCAGTGGTATTTACTTCGGACAACCCAAGGGTTTAGAAGGCGAAGGGGAAGAACAATTTGCTTATGACACCATGCGTTATAGCAAAAGAGAAATTAGACGTATCGCTATTAGCGCATTTAACGCTGCGCAGAAACGTGGCAAAAAAGTCACCTCGGTAGACAAAGCAAATGTATTGGTTTGCAGCCGTTTATGGCGTGAAGTCGTTGAAGAAGTGGCCAAAGACTTCCCCGAAGTAGAGCTTGAACACATATACATTGACAACGCGACGATGCAACTCATTCGTAACCCAAGTCAGTTTGACGTGATGTTATGCTCGAACCTATTCGGCGATATTATTTCTGACGAATGTGCGATGATTACTGGCTCCATGGGACTTTTACCCTCAGCCAGTATCAATCAAGACAATTTTGGTATGTATGAACCAGCAGGCGGCTCAGCCCCTGATATCGCTGGTAAAGGCATTGCTAACCCTATTGCTCAAATACTCTCAGCATCCATGTTATTGCGTTTCAGTTTAAATGAAACAGCCGCGGCTGATGCGATTGATGCAGCTGTAGTAAAGACCTTAGGTGATAGTATACTAACAGGTGACTTACTTGGCCCTGATGAGCGTCATTTAGCTAAAAGTACCAGTGAAGTGGGCGATTATATCGCCGCGTTAATTTAATAAATTTAGGAAATAGTCATGGCTACCACCTTATATGACAAAATATGGCAAGCGCATATTATTGATGCGAAAGATGCTGAAGATGCAAACAACACCAAAAAAGTCTCTGAAATTGGCGAAGAGGGATTGATTTACATAGACCGACATTTAATTCACGAAGTAACAACACCTCAAGCATTTGCAGGTCTAGATGAGAAAAACCGCAAAGTTCGTTGCCCACAGCGTACCTTTGCGACTATGGACCACAGTATATCAACCCGCTCTTTAGCTCTTGATGCTTGTGGCCCAACGAATAAATTACAGTTACAAACCTTAGCAGACAACTGCAAAAAACACGGTATTCAGCTATTCCCAGTGGGACATCAAAAACAAGGTATTGTGCATGTAATGGGCCCAGAACTTGGCCTTATTCAACCAGGCATGACAGTAGTATGTGGTGATTCTCACACAGCTACTCACGGTGCATTTGGCGCCTTAGCTTTTGGTATCGGTACATCTCAGGTAGAACATGTATTTGCAAGCCAAACTCTAAAACAAAGTAAAGCCAAAAGTATGAAAGTACAGGTCAACGGCAGTTTGCCTATTGGCATCACGGCTAAAGATATTATCTTGGCTATCATAGGTAAAATTGGTCATGCTGGCGCAACAGGCTTCGTCATTGAATATTCTGGTGAAGCTATTTCAGCGCTTTCAATGGAAGAGCGCATGACAGTATGTAACATGAGTATCGAAGCCGGTGCTAAAGCTGGTTTAATTGCACCTGACCAAACCACCTTCAACTACCTTGAAGGCCGTGAATACGCTCCTAAAGGCGAGCATTGGACCCAAGCAATGGCTTATTGGTCTAGTTTAACATCAGATAAAGATGCATCTTTTGATAGTGTTATTCAGTTAAACGCCGCTGATATCACACCACAGGTCACATGGGGCACAAACCCAGGGCAAGTTATAGGTGTTAATCAACCGGTGCCTTCGCCAAGTGATTTTTCAGATCCAATTGATAAAGACTCCGCCAATAAAGCGCTTAAATATATGGATCTAATACCGGGTCAAAAATTAGCTGATTTGACTATTAACAATGTCTTCATTGGCTCATGCACCAATGGCCGCATTGAAGATATGCGCGCAGCAGCAGCGATTGCCAAACATGGTAAAGTGGCGCCAGGTGTGACCGCGATTGTGGTCCCAGGTTCGGTATCAGTTAAAGCTCAAGCTGAAGCTGAACAGTTAGATAAAATATTTATTGAAGCCGGTTTTGAATGGCGTTTACCTGGTTGTTCAATGTGTTTAGGTATGAACGACGACATCCTAAAGCAGGGTGACCGCTGTGCCTCCACCAGCAACCGTAACTTTGAAGGCCGTCAAGGCCGTGGTGCGCGTACTCACTTGGTTAGCCCAGCAATGGCCGCAGCAGCAGCATTGGCCGGTCACTTCGCTGATGTGCGCGACTATCAATAGGCCGATTGGCAATAAGGAAGCAATTCATCATGACAACTACAGGTATTAATATTCACACCGGTACCGCAATGCCCCTAAATCAGGCCAATGTGGATACTGACCAAATTATCCCTAAGCAATTTTTAACCGCCGTCACACGCAGCGGTTATGGTAAACACTTGTTCCACGATTGGCGTTACCTCGACGAACATGAGCAAGTGCCGAACCCTGACTTTGTATTTAACAAAGCACAGCACCAAGGTGCCAGTGTGTTGCTTACTCGCGAAAACTTTGGTTGTGGCTCAAGTCGCGAGCATGCTCCTTGGTCACTAGACGACTATGGTTTTAAAGTGGTGATTGGCACTAGTTTTGCCGACATTTTTTACGGTAACTGTATCAACAACCAACTGTTACCCGTGCAGCTTGCCAGCGTGCAAATGGATCAATTGTTTGCAGCTGTTGAAAACGATGCTACTGCGAAAATCACGGTTAATTTACAAGATCAAACAGTGACGGTTAACGACTTAAGTTTTGGTTTTGATATTGCAGAACAACATAAAAACAATCTGCTAAAAGGCTTAGACGCAATTGGTCAAACCTTAGAGCTAGACGCTAACATCACAGCGTTTGAAAACAACTTGCCTGAATGGCAAAGAGCTTAACGTTCAAAAATGTAAAATAAAAGAACCCAGTATTTACTGGGTTCTTTTATACTTTGAAATAGATTTACAGAAGTTACTTCTACGAGCATATTAAAGTTTGAAACTGGGAATTGATGTTTGTGTCTATGTGCTAATGAGTAATACCATATCCATGTGGTGGTGCATTCAGACCAAGACTCGGCCTTATCTTGGTCAGTTGAAAAAGTGTTAAATCATTACCATAAACTGCACAAGGGCACCTTGAATAATTGGCCAACTTGGCATCTGAAAGGTCCGGTACTGAGCTTCTTGAAAAGAGCTCAACTCCATAAATTTGATAGCGTTTTATAATGGTTTTCTATTTAATACTCCCATGACTGCGCCTGTCAGCGGTAGTACCGTGATGGTAAGGTGTTTTGAACGGGTAAAAAACATTGCTATGTGAGTATTAGGAAAATAAAAACTTAGTTTTCAAACATAGACAGTCGGTTTTTTTGGGCCCTTGGGTCAAAAGTGCTACATTTTACATAGTATCACCTTTGAAATTAAGAGGTTTATTAGGTACTTTCATTGTTGCCTTAGAAGTAATTTCAACGCTGTGAAATTAGTTTTCACATTGCGTGGTCTGATACACAGCAGCAATATTCAAATCATTAAGGGAAACATGTAAATGTTGAAAAAATATTTAACAAAGAAAAATATTACTACTGTTATGGTTCTTTACATTAGTATCGTTTTTATTCAGGCATTGCGATTTAAATTTACTGACTCGGTGGAGACCTTGCATATATTTACCACTTTAAATATATGGGCCTATGACACCTTTGGTATTGCAGGGTTATTCCTACCACCTGGCATTTTTAGTGCTTACGTCGTGGGCACCTCTGAACTTCTTGCCTCAATAGTGATGTTGACTGGGTTGTTCAGTTATCGTAAATATTTGATCCCCATAGGCGCATTAATGTCATTAGGTATCATTTCAGGAGCTATATTTTTCCATCTGTTTACACCTCTGGGTATAAACGTATTGGGCGACGGCGGGCTACTTTTTTCTTCCGCGTGTGGTATATGGTTAATGTCCTTAGCCATAATAGTCATGAACAAAGACTTTTTGATAGCGCTCATTTCAAAACAAACGTCGGCACAGAATACTCTTTAAGAAATGATGTTATACCCAAAGTGCTTAAATTCCATAGCTGAATTTAAGCACTTAAAAATTTACATGTATTGATGTTTTTTTAGCTCTTACGCTTATAAATATTAGGTATAGGTAAAATAAAACGTCATTTTTCATAACATGAAATTACTTATTCCCTCATATTTTGTAGTTCGACATCCCTTTTATATCAATAATGCCCCAACTGTCGTCTATGACTCAACTGTTTCCACGTAATTCAGAATTCAAGACAAGCACCTCCCGCTGTTGTGCAAACCAGTTTTGAATATGGCTTTTGTTTATGATGATGACAATCTTCACAACGTACTCGCAAAAACCATATTCCAAACTACCGCACTTGAGGTACGCTTCAAATTCTGACCGCACATACTTGGGTAAATCTTTATCTTGTTAACCTATATGGGTCAGCAACAGGGGGATAATACGTTAGATGGTGCCAATTGGTGTGCAAAGACATTGAACGCATCCAGTGCTGCTATTATTGCGTTTATAGAGGCGAGCTTGTGAGGAAATAGCGCTCTCTTGTGAGCAATTTCAACGAAGATAGGTGCAATAACAGTGGTACTGGAGGGTTTGTCTTATCCCGAGCTCAGATTAAATACCTAACCATCTTAATGTGTTTCCCTATGTTTAATTAAACAAATCATTGGGTAAGTGAAAAATAAACTGTAATTTAAACCTTCCGTTAAGGGTCTTACTTTTTCGTAACCGTTTAATAGTCCATATTTACGAGGAAATACCTTTATGACTGTTCGTCAAAATTTTAGCCTTTTCATATTCACCGCTCCTGTAGTAATTTTTGCATTGAGTTTTGTGATCCCTCAAATCCTGTGGTTGTTTGTTGTGCTGGTGCCTATCACGGTTTTAGGGGTGTCAGATATGTTACAAACCAAACAAAGCATCAAACGCCTGTACCCTATTTTGGGACGCTTTCGGTATTTACTCGAATCTTTTCGACCTGAGATCCAGCAATATTTTGTTGAAAATGAAACCAACGGTTCACCCATCTCAAGAGAATTTCGTTCGTTAATTTATCAACGTGCTAAAGGTGCCAGAGACACTCGTCCCTTCGGTACAATATTTGATGTGAACCGCGCAGGTTACGAGTGGGTGAATCATTCATTACAACCTAAACATCTCACCGATTTTGCACCACGGATTAAATTTGGTGGTGAACATTGCACTAAACCCTATATGGCGTCGCCATTGAATATTTCAGCTATGAGTTACGGGGCGTTGAGCAAAAATGCCATCATGTCATTAAACAAGGGGGCGAAGATCGGTGGGTTTTCCCATAATACTGGGGAAGGCAGCATGAGCCCTTATCACCTAAAACATGGCGGTGACATTGTATGGCAAATTGGTACAGGTTATTTTGGTTGCCGTGATGAAGCAGGTAACTTTAATCAAAGCACCTTCCAAGAGAATGCCACTAAAGAAGTGGTGAAAATGATAGAGATAAAACTGTCCCAAGGTGCCAAACCCGGTCATGGTGGCATTTTACCCGCGGCTAAGTTAACCAAGGAAATATCTATCATCCGCCATGTGCCGATGGGTCAAGATGTGGTGTCTCCCCCTTCTCACTCAGCGTTTTCAACCCCAATAGAATTATTGCAATTTGTGGCGAAATTAAGGGAATTATCTGGTGGCAAACCAGTGGGCTTTAAGTTATGTATCGGTCGCCGCGATGAGTTTTTAGCTATCTGTAAAGCCATGCTTGAAACGGGCATCAAGCCCGATTTCATTACCGTTGACGGCGGTGAAGGAGGCACAGGTGCAGCCCCAACTGAAATGACTAATTCGGTGGGCACCCCTATTCGTGACGCCTTGATTTTTGTTAATAGTGCACTCATAGGAGTGGGCTTACGCGACCAAATTAGGATTATCGCTTCAGGAAAAATGTTCACTGCATTCCATATTTTGCGGGCCATGGCATTAGGTGCCGATACAGTCAATTCAGCCAGAGGCATGATGTTAGCACTGGGTTGTATCCAATCTCGAACCTGCAACACTGATCATTGCCCCACAGGCATTGCCACCCAAAACCCCTCACGAAACAAGGGCATAGTGGTCACTGAAAAAGCGCAAAGAGTGGCAAATTTTCAACAAGAAACCGTTAAGAACCTAGTGGAATTATTGGGCGCAGCCGGTTTGGATAACCTAGAAGACTTAGGTCCTGAACATATCAATCGACGAGTCCAAGGTACTGAGGTGAAAAATTATGCACAACTTTACCCACAACTTATAACAGGTAGTCTGCTGGGTAACGCCCCCCTCCATGATGATTGGAAATACCATTGGGATAAAGCGCAAGCTAGTACTTGGTAATATATTCATCCAGTGCTGCTAGTATTGCGTTTATCAAAGTGAGCTTGTAAAGGAATAACCAGCTATTGTGAGCAAGTTCAACGAAAATAATCGTGATAATAGTGGTGCTAGATGGTATCGCTTATCCCAAAATCAGGTTACATACAAAGTCGCTTGGTGTTAACACTCTAAAATGAATTAGTCGATATTAAATCTTACATACCGCCGTTTGCTGATCCTGATGTAATCGACTTTTTCTATTCCAAAACGACATTTTATTGCACCCTTGGTTTATGCTGTAAAAAACAAGGGTATAGGTTAAATAAAACGCTATTTTTCATAAAATTAAAATACTTCTTGCCTCATATTTTGTATATCGACATCCCTTTTATATGAATAATGCCCCGTCTGACGGCGAACTGTCGTCTATTACTCAACTGTTTCCAAGTAATTCAGAATTTAAGACAAGTGTATCATTCTGCAGGGCCGCATTCGCTGTTCTGCTCCACTCCAACCGGACACTTTCTTTTGAGATATTTCATATTTAATCGGTGACATATTGCCATTAGCAGTATGTCGCTATTGCTGGTTGTAATACTTCATATAGGCCGTGACATCTTGTTTCATATGTTCGCGGCTCGGTTGTACTATTTGCAATTGATAATAGCTTTGCTTATCAAGTCAGTAGTCATAGGCTTTTCTATGTGCAAACCGACAATCCGTCGTAAATATAAATCCATCACAATAGCCAGATAAGGTTATTAACTTTGGTTGGGCTGGCTTATTGCTTAAAACCACATGACTACCATCAAATGCAGAACCGACTGGGAACCCTGCTGAGGTTCGGAAATTTTGGCGGCATGACGATTAACAAGAAACAGAAACAAAAATAAAACGAACAAAGTTACCGCAGAAAACAGCAACGCACTTTGGGCAAGCGCTTTTCTGGAAAAAATCATTTTGAATGCCACAACTGCACTCCCATTTTACCTTTGCCATCTTACTCATTGTTTTCACTATGTCGCAGATATTCGTTAAAACGGCCGCTGCAAAATCTGTCTCGGTAAAGATGACAAGCTCATAAACTTTACAGAAAGAGGGTCGTCTGCACCTTATTTTTTCAAGCTCAATGGAACAAGAACCAAGGTTATACAGTGCTTGGCCCACAAAAAATATTGAACCACTATTTTCACAAGACTTATCTGGGTTGTCAAAAGGACAAAGCATTACCTTTGATGCATCGACAAAAGGTTTTCCTTTCGATTCATTGGCTGACGTGCCTCCGGGTAAGTGTTACGTGCAAGCGATTTACGACAGTGGTTTTCTTGATTCACACATTAACTCACCGTTAAATATCTATTCAGATGTTGTTGAGTACATAAATGACGGTTCCAGCGATATGTCGCTAGCCCTGTCTTTAAATCAACGCCTACCACAGGAAACCTTGCCTGACGGCGACAAGTTTTTAAAAAATGCCCAGTCAATTGCTGTCTGAGTTTTGGGGGGCTGATATGTATCTTCGAGCAGGGATAATTTTTATCTCAATAACGCCATGCACTTATATCAAGAAATGCTCAACACTCAAAAAGAACCTATTTCCGATGCTAAGTTTACTTGGGTAAGAGGAGCCGGTCATTGTGATTATAAACAGGTGCCGATGTTAGAAAAAATTATGACACAAATGCAGCAAAGGCTGCCTTAGGTTACTATCGGCAAAGATCATTTATTTAACGTGCATTTACATCATTAAATTTCACTTTATCTTAGAAAATTGATTTGAGCCGATTAACAGATATTGTAGGTAAGACTCTGTGACTAGCCGAAAACTCAACAAATAGAACGTAAAATAGTCAACGTGTAAGGAAGCACTGGACAAATGTTTGAAAAAGAATAACGTATCTTTAAAATACAAAATACTAACAGGGGATTTCCTATTAAACTGATTAAATTGGCAGCTATTGCTGCCCTCATAATGACAGCTCCGACTTTTGCTAATGAGAGCATTTTGCCTGTATCAAAAGAAACCAAAGATATCGCCATCAGTTTGCGAGATAAGGCCATTAATGATGATAGTGCTTATGAAATTTTAAAGTCGCTAACCACAGAAGTAGGTGCACGTCACCCTGGCACACCTGGAGAAAAAGCGGGTATTGAATGGGCCATTAGTAAATTAAAAGCGCTAGGGTTTGATAAAGTTTATACCGAAGACGTCAAAATGAATGGTTGGATCCGTGGTCTTGAAACAGCTGAAATTTTACTACCTTCATATCAGAAAATGATAATAACGGCTCTAGGTCGCTCAAAATCAACACCTGAAGGTGGTTTAGAAGCTGAGATTGTGCATTTCAAAACCTATGCAGATCTTGAAAAAGCGGCTGATGGTAGCTTAAAGGGAAAAATAGCCTTTATCAGTAACCGCATGCAAGGGTTTAAAGATGGCAGTGGCTATGGCCCTGCTAACATTGCACGTAGTAAAGGCCACGAGATTGCAGCTCAGAAAGGGGCTGAAGCTTTACTGATCCGCTCTATCGGTACAGATGACCATCGCAATCCGCATACCGGCGCTACCAACGTAGCCATGGGTTATACGGCAGTACCTGCTGTTGCCCTTTCGAATCCTGATGCGGACCAGTTGGTGCGTTTAATGGACTACGGTCACACCCCAAAAATTCGTCTTAACATCCAAACCAAAGATCTGGGGCCAATTGTCACCAAAAATGTTATCGGTGAAATTACAGGTCGCGAGCTGCCGAACGAAGTGGTTGTCATTGGCGGTCATCTAGATAGCTGGGACTTAGGAACAGGGGCGGTTGATGATGGAGCAGGTGTCGCTATCGCCATGGCCACAGCCGCTTTTATCAAAGATAACGCAATAATACGTCCACGGCGTACCATCCGTGTAATCCTTTGGGGTGCAGAAGAACTGGGCTTAATCGGTGCCCGCGCATATGCCAAAGCACGACAAGACGATGGCAGCATCGCTAATCATGTGATTGGGTCTGAATCTGATTTTGGTGCAGGTCCTGTTTATGGGCTTCAGTCGTCTAGTAATGTCTCACCTAACGCAATACATGTGATTGACACCATGGCCGGACTAATGGGTAAGCTAGGCGTTAGTCGTCGCAGTGGTAATACTAGCGGTGGCCCAGATATGATCCCTTTAGCAGCACTGGGGGTTCCTGCTCTGAATCTGATGCAAGACGGAACAGATTATTTTGATCTGCATCATACGCCTGACGATACCTTTGATAAGGTGAACCCTGAACATATGCGCCAAAACTTAGCGGTATGGACGGTCTTCGCTTTTATCGCCGCAGAATGGCCAGGGTCTTTCAAGTAAGATCTTTTAGGATCAGCCAACAATAGAAAATGCCCTGTCCATTGAGTATTTATAATGGAACAGGGCAGGTTTACTCGCTCCCGCTAAAGATTATTTCGCTGCATAAGCTTATGGCTTATCAAGGTTATTGTGTGGCGTGCTTACAAAGAGAACCATGTTCACTTAATAGGCAAGGCAACATTTAAAGACCAACACAACCAAATATCCTATTTGTTTTGCATTGTTTTTATCTTTTCATCTTTTCTCGGTGATCTCATTTTCCTCGGTGGTAAAAAAATCTTTTTGCTTTTAAATCATTTAAAATTAAGAGCGTTTACACCACCGAGGAAAATGAGCGCCGAGCGTCGGGCGCCGACCGCTGCGCTTCACAGAGGACATCAACTGATTGTTAATACAAGATTTAACGCTTTGCAGAATAGGGATCTTCGGCCAACAGATAAGCTCGTAACTCGGCTTTGTGGGGTTGTGAATTTAGCCAGCTGCGTACCTCTTTTATCTTGGTATATGCATCGTGACCAAACTTATCATGGTAAATATCTACAAAACTGTCTTTAGCACTGGTTTGGCGAATTTTACGTTGCCAAGCATCGGTAACTAACGCATTTAAACTGCCAGCTAAGCCTCCGCTTACTAGAAGCTCCCATTCGCCTTTGTCTAACCACAAACCGCCTATAGCCGCACTATAATCTAGTCGATGGGTATTGGTTGCAGATATTTTGAACTTGCGCATGATGGTCTTTGTCACCGGACATAACATGGCTTCTTTAGTGTCGACTATATTGATTTCTTCAAAATGAATATCTTTGGCGAACTCATATGCAGGATGACGCTCACGCCATATCGCATAGTCTTCTATTAGCACCCAATCACCCCCACAACCTGAACATGTGTTCGCCCTGAATAACCCTTCAATGACACTTGGGTTGAGGGTTCCTGTCTGACAACTTGTGCATTGCATAGTTTTTCCTTTTTTTGTTCAGAGTGACGGAGATAATAGATGCCAGATAACAGGCACTTATATTACTCAATATTCTGCTTATCTTCTTCAAATAAACTTTGTAACTCTTGGCGACCTTTTTTACTGACTGCGATCAATTGATTAAAATCCATATTTTGCATCATAGTCATTTCTAGCAAGCTTTTATCGTGAGCAGCAAAGATATGAATTAAACCATTGGCTTCGGTTTCGCTTAACCCATATGCTTGTAACAACATGTTTGCGGCTTCCAAGCCACCAGCGAACACTTCTCTGACATTGGTTTGAATACCCAGGTTATACAATTTGACAGCTGTGTAACGATTTCTTGCTCTGGCAATCACCTTTACATCAGGAAAGTGTTCCCTGACTAATTCTGCAATTTTAAGGGCATCATCTTCGTCATCAACAGCCACTAGGATCACCTTAGCGTGTTCTATACCTGCAGCCACTAACAAGTCCAGACGACACGCATCACCAAAAAACACTTTATTGCCAAACTGCCTAACAAATTCAATATGTTCAGCGTCTTTATCAAGTGCAGTAAAAGGAATATTATTGGCGGCTAAAATCCTACCTGATACTTGACCAAATCGTCCAAACCCTGCGATCAATACTTCTGGCTCATTAAAATCAGGCGATGAGTCATATACAGCCGGACAGTTTCTGCTATTGAACCAAAGACTATGTAAAATAACCAAAGGGGCTGTCAGTGCCATGGATATGCCTACTATCAATGTCACTTCACTGCTAATTTGCAGCGGCAACAACCCATTACCTGACGCCTGCGCCATCACTACAAACGCAAATTCGCCACCTTGGGATAACATCAAACCAACACGTATTGCATCGGTTTTGCGCTGTTTAGCCATTTTGAGAATAGCAAAGATAATACCCGTTTTAACCAAAACTAAAATGACACTGGCCGACAAAATAAACAGCGGTTTTGACACCAATAAGCTTAGGTCTAAGTTCATGCCTATGGCGATAAAAAATAGCCCCAGCAACAAACCTTTAAAGGGTTCAATTTCGGTTTCGAGTTGATGTCTAAAACTAGAGTTGGCGAGCAGTATACCCGCCACAAATGCGCCCATGCCCATCGATAGACCCGCTTCCTGCATACCTATAGCAGTGGCAATAACGATGAGAAGCGCAGCAGCCGTCATCACTTCTTCACTACCATATTTAGACACTAGGCGTAAAAACGGGTTGGTTAAGTAGCGGCCAACTGCTAGAACTGCCACTATCGCTAACACACTTATCCACCAGGCCGGTGTGGATTGTCCGCTTGTAGTGGAAAGATTTTCAACTAACAACAAGATCGGAATAACTGCTAAATCCTGCATTAACAAAATAGAGAAGCCCTGTTGACCTGGTGGCGATTTGAGAATGCGATGTTCTGTCATTAGCTGAACTGCAAATGCGGTTGAAGACAAGGCCAACGCCAAACCAATAACTAAGGAGATACTCCAAGAAAATGCCATCATAAAGTGCAGAATGAGTGCTATGACTAAGGCACTGATCACTAATTGTCCGCCACCGGTAAATAGAATTTGATTGCGCATTCGCCAAAGCTTTTCAGGCTGCAACTCTAAGCCAATAACAAATAGCAGTAACACCACCCCAAGTTCAGCAAAATGTAAAATGGTCACTGGATCATTAACCCAATTCATTACTTGCGGACCAATCACTAACCCCGCAACCAAATAACCTAAAATCGCACCTAACTTGAACTTCTTAAAAATGGGTACCGCAATGACAGTTGCGGCTAGAAAAATTACGGCTGAACCCAAAACACTCATTATATTTACCAAAGTTTATGCAGAACAATATTGTGAAGAAAATAGTGAATATATTCAATGTGATATTTGGGGAAATATTTGGCGGCATGCCTAAGTCAATGGCCCTGTTTGGCCCAAAGTCATGGCAAACATGGCAGTAATACTGGCAATATTTTTATATATAGAGAGCTTAAAATGTAATGTTCAAAGGTGAAACTAGTTAAGCAGAACTTGCCAGCCGTGCACCTAAATTAATGCCACAGCCGCATACGCCATTTCAATCGTGTGCTGTAAATCGGCACTGACATCTAAGCTAATGATGTCAGCCTCAGATTTAGGTAACTGCATACTGCTAAATTGACTTGCCAACAGTGATTCTGGCATAAAGTGCTCTGCTCTTAGTGACATTCTTTGACTGATAGTGTCTAAATCAGTCGTCAAGTGAATAAACAAAGTAGTAAAACCTAGCTCTCTAAATAACTGGCGATGCCGACGCCGCAAACCTGAGTAGGCCAACACCGAATCAACTAATGTCCCTTGGCACAGATGTTGGGTTAAACGTCTTAGCCAAGGATCACGCATGGCATCGGTCAAAGGGATGCCATCGGCCATTTGCTGTTTTGCTGCAACTGAATGAAAATCGTCAGCCTCAATAAACTCGTAACCGAGCACCTGGGCAAGCTGTTTGCCCACAGTAGATTTACCACAGCCGCTAACGCCCATCACAATAACCAGTTTAGGCATATCCTGCTTTGACTTAATAGAAACATCTGGATTAAGCTGCATCTAATTGGCACCGTCTTCTAAAATAGGAAGTGTTATTTCGACTTAATAGGTTTTATCAGGTTGAACGTTTGTAATACATTGGCTTAGTGTCACCTCAGCGCTTACCTGTATCTGTTGCTTAGTATAGTTTTTATCTTGCGTATAAATCATATTTAATCTGGATCCAATGATTCTGCCCGTGATTTTCACAGTATTCAAATCGAAGTGTTCGTTAATGTGGCGCTTAACTGATATATTTACGTTCTGATCTTTGCTTTAAAAATATGTAACGAAATAAGCGTCAAGTGTTTAAAAAATATAGTAATAGATGTGTCGTTACTAGCATTTTTTGGCTGTAAGTAGACCATTGGGCGATTTTCTAGTTAATTATTCAGTTTCATTTTTAGAATAAAAGGCAGAATCAAAGATATTTATGAGAATGCGACTTGACTGACAAGTCAAATTCTCTAAGACTTGGGCTCGTGTTTAATTTAGAAGTATAATCATGCTAGAATTTGTCAATATAGATGCGCTTTTACCGGGCATGTTCATTGTTAAAGTAATAAAACAAGCGGGCAAAATAACTGTCGCGACAGCAGGCAAAATTAATGATCAACAAGATATTAATAGTCTGATAGATAAGGGCATTTTGCAGGTTCAAATTGATCCGGCTAAAAGCACCCACCTTAATACTGATGAGGGGGTAAATGACCTTGGTGAAACGTATCTCAATGCTTCGGGGCTAAGTTACAACCAACAATTAGAACATTCACTTATGCTTCATGACCAAGCAAAAACAATTCAAGGTCGCCTGATTAAACGTGTGGCAAAAGGCAAAATTGCTGACCTCGAAGAAGTGAATAATATTACGAAGGAAATTGTTACTAAAGCGTTTGAGTGTGATGATGCCCTTGCCATCACCACCTTGCTCAAGGATAACGATGAATACTTTCTTGAACACAGTATAAATTGCGCCATATTAATGGTGATGTTTGGGCGTTCACTTGAGATAGAAAAATCTACCTTACAACATCTGGGTGCCGGTGCTTTGCTAATGGATATTGGTATGGTCAAACTGCCTTTATTGTTAACTCAAAAAACCGATAGTTTGTCTGTTCAAGAAACACAACGCATGCAAAGCCACATTGATATTGGACTAAAGCTCCTAGACCCCATAGAAGGCATAGATGAGATTAGTCTCACTGTCATTAAGCAACACCACGAAAGACTTGATGGAACAGGATACCCTGACGGATTGAGGGGTGAACAAATATCTCAATACGGTAGAATGGCGGCAATAGTCGATACTTACGATTCATTAACCACCTCAAGACCCTACCGCGATACGTTTAAACCAGCTGATGCATTAAAAAAGATGCAGGCTGAAAGTTTGGGTCTAGACAAAGAACTGTTGGGTAAGTTTATAGGCTGTATTGGCCCTAATCCTATTGGCTCTTTGGTAAAACTGGCCAGCGGCAAGCTCGCCATGGTAATGCGCCTTAATCGCCTTCACCCTCTGTCGCCAACTGTCATGGTTTTTTATAATTTAACCACAAAAACAGATGAAGTAGCACAACTCGACCTATCTAAAGTAGAAGATGAAATCGTTGGTAGTGTCTCACCTGATGACTTTGGTATTGGCTTACCCATTTTTTTACGCCAGTCATTTTTTAGCAAATAATATAAACCCGATACCCAATCAGCTTGGGTATCGGGTTGAAAAATTCATGACTAACCATAATTTACCCGATTTTTTTAATTACCAATCTGTCAACGCTGCCATAGAAAACGTTTGTCCAGAGTAGTTTAAAATAACATGCTGTGGTTCGATGCGGACAATTTCAATAATCCCATCAATTTTATCGCCTTCAACCATTCTAGTGCCATTTACCCTGACCCACCTTTCAGATTCAATCGATGCATACATATGTACCGAAAAAGCCATGCTGGGTAATCTTGTCATCACCCATGCAGGCAGCTGATCAATTCTTGGCACATCGGCACTGCTAGGAACACTTTCGATAGGTGGGGAGGTAACTGGCGAATCTGCGACTTCGGTAATAGCTTTTCTGAACCGTGCTAAAACATCAGCAGAAATTTGAGGCTCTGGTTCGGGTACTGAAGTGATTGTTTCTAAAACATCATTGGGCGCAGAATTTGTTTCAATATTACCTATTGCAGCGACTTGTTGAACCGGTGTTTTTTCGATTACTTCAATGTGTGTATTTTGTGGCTTATCAACCTTAACGGATGGTTCGGTTGTATTATCCCGTGGCTCAGTCGCCTGTGTAACCACCGTGAGAACTGGCGCAGAAACACTGGCTACTGGCGTATCAGGTTTGGAACTTAATAAGGTTAATATTTGCTGATAATTAGCCAAGGTCCAACCTAAACTTAAACCACCTATAGCAATAAATACAGCTAACAAATAACGCTTAGTATAAAACTGCCAAACTGATGGTATGTCTTGCACTGATGGTAAAAACAAACTGCGATGAAATTGCTCTGACAAACCATCATCGATTCGAGTATGGGTTACTTTGTTGCTTTCGAGCATTCTGATGGTTGCTGATTTTTTAATCGTTGGCGCATCTACTTCTGCCTCTACTTCAACGGTTTGGTCAGGATCAACTTCTACTTGTTGAATCCCCATTTCAATCAGGCCCTGCACCATATCTCGGCTGGTGACCAGCCCCGCTTTCTTGATTTTGACTGGTCCATTTTGCACTGTGATACGCACAATCACCATGCCTGGCTGTAAATCTTGAATCTGTATTTGTTTAAGCATTGAATTGGCCTATTGCAAAACCTAAAGCCGTTGCGACTAAAAACACGCCTAACAAGGTATAAGTCCAATGTTTTCCCTGTCGCTGTTGCACCACATCGTCACCTAAAATCTGTTGCGCTGCGGCAATAAAAATATGTTGTGATACAACGGGTAACTGTTTTGTAAACGTTAGCGTTAGGGCCCGATCACACAATAGGTTAATGACTCTTGGGATACCACCGGTGATATCAAATGCAGAACGAATAGTGGCTTTAGAAAACACACTAATATCACCATTAGCCACGCCTAACCTATGTTGAATATAAGCACCGACTTCGGAAGACGTTAAAGGCAAAAGATGATAACGAGCGGTAATACGCTGAGCTAATTGACGTAACTCATTACGTTTTAATAATTGCTGTAATTCAGGTTGGCCAATTAACACTACCTTCAGCAACTTCTCACGATTAGTTTCTAAATTTGTGAGTAACCTAAGTTGTTCTAATACTTCAGGCAATAAATGTTGTGCTTCATCCACAATCAGCACGGTGTTCACTCCGTGCTCATGATTATTGGCTAATTTTTCGAGAATTTGGTCAGTAAAGTACTTTAGGCTGGCATGTTTACGTTTGTATTCGATGCCTAACTCATTACAGATTGTTCCCAACAGCTCTAACGCAGACAAAGTAGGATTCAAAATCATCGCAACTTGGGTATTTTCAGGTAATTGTTGCATCAACTTGCGCGATACCGTCGTTTTACCCGTGCCCACCTCCCCGGTTAACATCACAAACCCACCACTTTCACGCAACCCAAAAATCAAGTGAGCCAAGGCTTCTTTGTGACGAGGACTCATATACAAATAGTCGGGATTGGGCGCGATAGAAAACGGATTATCTGATAATCCAAAATAGCTGAGATACATAGTTAGTCTGACTTGTCCTTGGATGATATACAGGGTTAAATGAGCAAAGGTAAACTACCCAGTTAACTACATATTGTCAAAGAGACAGTTGATATTTTAAAGTGATTATTAAGCTATGTGTCTTCTGCAATGCCTAGGTCTGAGGCATAATACCCGCAATGAAACATTCTAAGATTTTATGCAAACTTATTTAGTCGGTGGCGCGGTACGCGACAAATTGCTTGGGCGCCCGATAAAAGACCAAGATTGGGTGGTAGTAGGCAGCACCCCTGAGCAAATGTTGGCCCAAGGTTATCAAGCTGTTGGCGCTGACTTTCCAGTATTCTTGCACCCAAAGACAAAAGAAGAATATGCCCTTGCTCGCATCGAACGCAAAATAGGCGCTGGTTATAACGGTTTTAGCTGCGATGCCTCTAGTGAGGTCAGCCTAGAAGAAGATTTATTACGCCGCGACCTGACCATCAACGCCATGGCGATGGATGATCAAGGTAACATTATCGATCCTTACAATGGCCAACAGGATCTTAAAGACAAACTTTTACGTCATGTGTCCACAGCCTTTGTTGAAGACCCTCTACGTGTATTACGTGTAGCCCGATTCGCTGCCCGCTATCACAGCTTGGGCTTTCGTATCGCCCCAGAAACATTAACTTTGATGCAAACAATCGTCACCAATGGTGAGCTCACAACCCTAAGCGCAGAACGGGTGTGGCAAGAAACCGCACGTAGTTTGTTAGAA
>Ga0307492_10000318_pt1 | contig 20729 bp, 29 predicted proteins | sample SI3LmetaG_FD_202365 | JGI IMG/M metagenome (GOLD analysis project Ga0307492, IMG submission 202365) | Sea-ice brine microbial communities from Beaufort Sea near Barrow, Alaska, United States - SI3L | ecosystem: Environmental > Aquatic > Marine > Coastal | place: USA: Alaska | collected 2017-05-06 | reverse complement strand
TAGGCCGGTCACCTGCCCTACGTGACGCCGCTTCCGAGCTACCCCGTGACGCCCAGAAGTTAGGCCAAGCAGGACGTCGGGCGTTACTCGGTGCCCTGCCCCGCCAGTATCTCGGTGACTACTTGCCGCAAGTGCCTGAAGCGGCACAGCACGTCAAGTTCGCTCAGGCCATGGAGGCCACTAAGCAGCAACTGTTAGACCGTTATACGCACATCACCGACGCGATGGAGCGCATGTCGAAAGACGAGGTGTTCAATCTTGGCAAGGTGCAGAGCGAGGCGACCGTCGAGAAGATCGACCCCGCGAAGCCTTTGGACGCAAAGGGCGCCGCAAAGGGCGCCGACTACACCGGCAAGTACCAGACCTTACGGAAAGCCTACGACGCCCTGCCTCCTGCGCACCAGCAAATGTATAACCAGATGCGTGACGCGCACCGTCAAATGTACCACGACCAGACCGAAGCGATTAAGAACTACATCGACCGGCTGGAAGCGGATCAGGAGACACGGGGCGAGAACGCCAACAGCAAGAAGATCAACATCCTCAAGATCAGGCAGCAACTCGAACAGCAAAATCTCCCTGAGCCGTACTTTCCTTTGTACCGTTTCGGCGAGCACTTCGTGTCGGTCACCAAAGACAACGGCACGAAAACGCCCGAAAGAGAGTTCGCCCGCTTCGAGACCATCGAAGACGCCAACACCTACAAAGACGCCATGGAAGCTGACGGCTGGGTCGTAGGCCCGTCAGGTATGACCAAGCCTGCTGATGCGGTACGTGCGCTAGACAAAGGCGCGTTCGATCAGATCGCGGCCTTAGCGGACTCCATACAAGACCCACAGGACCGCGAGATGCTGAAGGATCAACTGCATCAAGTATTCCTTAGTTCGCTCCCTGAGACGTCTGTACGCAAGCACATGATCCACCGGAAGAACCGTGCCGGTTACAGCCATGACGTGCGCAAAGGTTTCCGTCAAGGCATGTTCCATGGCGCTAACCAGCTCGCTAAGTTGCAGCACATGCCTGACCTGAAGATGACGCTGTCGGAGATAGATCGCAAGATCAAGAACGACCGCGCATTGAACGACGACCCGTGGGCCAGTTTAGTCTATCAAGAACTCGAACAGCGTTTCGAGTGGGCCATGAACCCGTCGTCAGGTGTGCTGGCCACTAAGCTAAACCAGTTAGGCTTTCTATGGTATCTCGGTGCGACCCCTGCGGCGGCACTGGTCAACATGTCGCAGACCGCTATGGTGGCGTTCCCTGTCATGGGAGCCAAGCTAGGGTTCAAGGCGTCGTACGCGGCGCTGAAGACCGCCGTTGCCGAGCAAGCCCAGATGGGTGCCTCCGATATGGGGACACGCTTCAGCGAGCGCAAAGTATTCCTCGACAACAAGTACACCTATGAGCGCATGCTCAAAGACAAGATGGACAGCGAGACCACGACGGCTGGCAAAGAACGTATCCGGTTAGAGATCGAGGCCATTGCGTACATGAAGAGTATTGGCGCGATCGACACGACTAACTCACACTCTATGGCGGGCCTTGCGGACGTCGGCGAGCAGAGCGGCGGCAAGATGGAGCAGATCACAGCTAAGATAGCAGCGATGTTTCACAACGCAGAAGTCGTCAACCGAGAGGTCACCGGGATGGCAGCGTACCGTGTCGCCATGCAGGCCAACCTAGCTAAGAAGATGTCAACGCAAGAAGCTCACGACGCGGCTGTCGAGACTGCTGGCGAGATCATCAACACGTCCCACTTCGACTACACCAACGCCAACCGCGCGCGGTTCCTGCAAAACGATGTGGCTAAGGTCGCGTTCCTGTTCAAGCAACACAGCCTGAACATGACCTACCGGATCGGGCGTGACTTCACCAGCACCATGAAGTCTATGTACGGCAACGACACCAAGAACCCTGAGTATCTGGAGGCACGACGACGCTTCACTTCGATGATCGGCATGACGGGGTTGTTCGCTGGCGCTGCGGGCCTGCCGTTTTTCAGCACGTTCGAGATGATGGCCAACGTACTAGGCAGCTTGTTCGGTGACGATGACGAGCCGTATGACTTCAAGACTGATATGCGCCTGGGGCTGGCGGAGGTGTTCGGCAGCGAAGCCGCCACTGCCGTTATGAAAGGTCCGATATCCGCCTTGTCAGGGGTCGACATCTCCGCGCGAGTGTCGATGTCTAACATGTGGTTCCGTGATCCGATCAATGACATGGACGCTGAAGAGAAGTACATGCACTACGTGGGTGAGGCGCTCGGTCCAGTCGTCAAGATACCCGCCAGCATGTTGCGCGGTGCCTCCCTGATGTCAGAAGGCTACGGCCGGGGCGTCGAGAACATGTTACCGAAAGCTGCCAAAGACGTACTCAAGGCCCACCGGTACATGAACGAAGGTCTCTTGAACTACCGTGGCGACGAGATACTCGACCAAGACGAGATGGGTGCCTCCGACGCCATGTTCCAGTTACTGGGCTTCTCTCCTGAGAAAGTATCAAGCCAGTTTGAGCAGAGCCGAGCGATCAAGAACGGCGAGCAGCGCATCATCCAACGCCGGCAGAACCTTCTTACCCGGTACGCCTTGGCGGCACGGGCCGGTGACTCCCGCGAGATGGGTGAGGCGATGGAGAAGATACGTTCTTACAACGAGAACGTGCCGCGCTACCCGATCACCTCAAAAGTGATCAAGCGGTCTATGAAGTCTCGCAGCCGGTATTCGCGTGACAGCATGAACGGTATCAACCTAAACAAGAACCTTATGTATCTGGCCGACGAGCTGGACTTTCTCAACAAGTAGGAGGCACCATGCCCAGCTTCGGCCCTCAATCTAAGAGCGTACTCGACACCTGCTGTCGGGACTTAAACGTGGTGTGCAACCGCGCTATTCAGCGGGTGGACTTCTCGGTCATAGAGGGCGTGCGCGACACGGCCACACAGCAACGGTACTTCCGAGAGAACAAGACCACGCTTGACGGAGTCACCCAGCTCTCCAAGCACCAGCTCAAGCCGGGGCAGACCCACTCCCATGCGGTTGACCTGCTGCCTTACCCCGGCGTGCTCAACGGCGTGAACGTGTGGGCCGATGACTTCCGGTTCACGTTGTTCGCAGGCGAGATGCTGGCGACAGGGTGGGAGGTAGGGGTCGAGCTTCGTTGGGGCGGCGATTGGAACGGGGACGGCTCTCGTGCCGATCAAACCTTCCACGATCTACCTCATTTTGAGGTCGTTTACTAAACTTTCGTTTATTAAGAACTAAACTTATGGGGCATATATGTCGCTCAATCCGTTAGCTATAATCGCCACAGCGTTAGATAAGTTATTCCCTGACGCGGACGAACGTAACAAGCACAAGGTCCGCATGTTGGAGCTACAGACCAGCGGCCAGTTCAAAGAAGTCGAGCTGGCGGTATCCGCTATCGTCGCTGAAGCAAAGAGTCTCGACCCGTGGACATCGCGGGCACGGCCTACCTTCTTATACGTGATGTACATCTACTTGCTGGCGGCCATGCCCATTGGCGTGCTGGCGGTGTTTGCGCCGGAGGAGGTAGAGAAAGCCATTGCGGCCGCGAAGCTATACCTTGCCGCGATACCTGCTGAGATGTGGGGCCTGTTCGGCGCGGGGTACCTTGGCTACGTCAAGAAGCGCAGCGACGACAAAGAAGTCGGTGCAGGAATGGTGCCTAAAAAGTTCCTCGGACTGTTCTAAGGTGTCAATCGTTTATTGACACACATCTATTTATGGTTAATTATGGGGTCTCACTTCAAGCAGAGACCCCGGCATGCCCAATAAGAAACGCATCCAAGAAGACCCCTCTTTAACGCCTGCTATTAAGTTTACCAAGATGCCTCCCGTGTTTGTCACGGGGTCGATAACCGAGCCCCTCCCATTGACCGTGGCGCTACAGGCGCTGAAGCACTGCGCGGCGGAGGAAAACACCGTTACCGAGCTAGAAGTGCTTGCCGACCTGATCGTCTTGATGAAGCGCGGCGAGCAGGATGCGGCTCACCTGCGTCTCGCTGAATACTTCGAGGCTCACCGTGTCTAGGTTCGTCACTAAACAGCATTTCTCTGCCCAGACAGGGTTGACTGTCAACCAAATCAATAAACGTATTGAACGTAGTTGGTCGCGAGGGTTACACTTCGCGGTCATCGACGGCGTACACATGATTGATACGGAGGCGGTAGAAGCCACATGGGCAGACGAGCTAAAGGGACAGTCAGGATTCGAGGCAACACTATCCAAGTCGGATACACGGTTAGTGGAGAGGGCAGCGCCAGCCGCACGTTCTTCACGGTCGCAGGGCTTAACGGCACAAAGACTAACCTAGCCCACGTTAAACGGAACATAGACGAGCACATCAGGCAGCACGTCCAGAAAAGCGGCGGCACCAGTTTTATCTCAGACTGCCAAGCCTACCTTGATCACGCGGAGCTGGAGTTATCCACCCGCAACTCTTACCGGGACTCCTTAAATATCTACTGGGTTCCCGCCCTCGCGAATCGCGACACCTTGCAAATCACCTTCGCGCAGATCAACAGCGTGGACGTCAACACTGATTGGACATCCAAGAAGACCCGCCGGAACGCCATCTGTGCGCTACGGGGGGTGTTCAAGCGCGTCTATACCTTGCAGCAAATCCCTTACCGTACCTCGCCGGCCCACTCCATGGAGCTGGGCAAGCCTTCTCGACCAGACCCCTCGCCGTACACCCGAGACGAGCGCAAGCTGATCATAGATCACGGCGGCATGTATGAGTGGCTGGCGTTCGGTACCGGTATGCGGACTGGCGAGCTGATCTATTTGAAGTGGTCGGACTACGACGGTACTCGGTTCCGTGTGACGGAGTCACGGGTGCGATCGGAAGTGAAGACGACTAAAACAGACACTTCCAGAAACATCATGGTGCCTCCGTGGCTCCAGACTAAACTTTCGGTCTACCCCACACGGTGGAAAAAAAGCACGATCTTGCTGAACCAGTATGGCCGGTCGTACATGCGGGCGAACAAGCTCAACGATCAGCATCGCAAAGTGTTGGCCAAAGCCGGCGTCACGCCAAAGACTGGGCCGTACCCATGGCGGCATACTTATGCGTCACTGTCATTGATGGACGGGGCATCACCGGAATTCGTAGCCCAGCAACTGGGTCACTCGGTGGCGACATTGAGGAAGAATTATGCGAAGTGGATCGAGGGGGAATACGACCAACAAGAGATGGATAAAATGAGCTGGTAAAAATAAAGTGTCTATAACGTGCCAAGCAATTTACTTTTACCAACCATTTCAAGGACTTAAATGGCGGAGCGGACGGGACTCGAACCCGCGAGCAGGGGTTACATGGGAGAGTATGGGTCTGGTAGGTCACGTATCTACTAGGCTGTAGCGCCATGCTCTCCCCTGCTCTCCCCCCTGATAATTATAACGTGCCAAATAAAGTGTCACGAGTCACAGGGCGTACTGCACTTTCATCTCATGGCCACCCACCCGAATGATGTGCCGGTTGGGCTTGCTCTCCACGTCCATCTCGATGGAGTAGAAACCATTCTTGTACTCGGCCAGTGCCTCGACCTCTTCCCTATTGGTGAGGACCAACGCCACCCGCGAGATGTTCTTGTCGGGCATAGCGATGACGACCGTGGCGGTCTCGTCGATGTCGGCGGGGATGTCAGCAACGCACGTCCCCGTCTCCGTCAACGTGCCGGGCACAACGGCGTAGTACGCCAAGGCCCCTTGGGACACGACGGCTAAGTCGGTGCCCGGTTTGTCAGAGAACGCGGGGGGTTTCCCTGCCAGACCCATGAGTCCTACGACGTAGTGGACGGCGGCGTTCAGATCGGTACGGACCTCTGCTTTGACGGGGGCCATGCTCCCCGAAGCACTTTGCCCCAGAGACAACCAACTGTTGTCGACCTCTAGCAGCTTGGCCAGTTCCTCCATGACCTCTGGGCGGGGACGGGCTTTGCCTAACAGCCAGTTCCGCACAGCCTCCTGAGAAACACCAAGGGCTTTTGACACGACGACCTGCTGGCCTTTGCCGTGGGGCGGCACGTCGGATTTGTCCAGCGCCGTGATCAGGCGCTGTTTGAATTCGGTCAGGTTAGCCTTTACAGGCTTACCTTTTGATGGGACGGTTTTATCTGAGTTAGTACGTGGCACGACACTGCTCCTTGCATGACGAGCCCCCCTCGGCGGCGGGGTCAGGGTGTAAATATTATTGTAAATAAGTTTACAATAGCCTGCCACACTTTTTAACGCGATACAACCTCTTATGGTGATTGTTTGTTAGCCCGCTGCATCCGCTTTAGCAGCGCCTGTTGCCCCTGCTCTTTGCTGGTCAGGGACTCGATGATGCTGGCGTCGGTGCCTGACTGCTCGATAATCCGGTACACCTGAGTCGGCACGGGCTTGTTATGGATCGACAATCGCTTGTTGACCTGCTGGTATAATTCGTTGTCCCACGTCGGGGACATCCAGACAATGGTGTTGCCGCCTTTATAAAGGTTCAGGCCATGGCCCCCTGATGCGGGGTGCAGTAATAGCTTCGGTATCTTGCCGGCGTTCCACCGCTTCACCGTGTTGGGGTCACTGTCCAGCACGGTCACGTCTTTGTACTTGGCAAGCAGGGCGTCCTTCTCGAACTGGAAGTTGTACACGATCAGCACGTTGTCATCGGTCAGCCCCAGTAGTTCGTCCAGCGCGTCCAGCTTTTCGGTGTGAACGAGGTGGGCCTTCTTGTTGCTGTCGTAAACGTAGCCGCTGGATATCTGAGCGCACTTGTTGACACGCGCGGCGGCGTCGAGACCTACGATGTCCTCACCGTTGAGTTCGACAATGCCGTGGTTCAGCATGTCGTTGTAAACCTGACGGGCAGCGTTCGGCATACGGACTTTTATATCCATAGCAGGGAGTTCAGGTATCTCGGTACCCGCTACACGAAAGACGATATCCTCGATAGCCTTCTCTATATCAGCCTCCGCGCCAGCGCGTAGCTTCCACTGGTAGTGCTCGCGACCTTGGACGCAATACTCCTCTCGGAACGCTGAGATGTTTTTGCCAAGGCGCTTGCCTCCGTCGAGTAAAAATATCTGAGCCCACAAGTCCATGTAGTTCTTAGGCGCGGGGGTACCGGTTAACTCAATGAGCCGGTCGATCTTTGGGCGCACCGCGCGCAAGGCACCGAAGCGAGTCAGATTACCAATCGGTGTCTTGGCCGTGTGATTCTTGTATGAGCGAGATTCATCAAGAATCACGGTATCGTATGGCCAGTTGTCTTTGCCTAATGTGTCGACCAGCCACGGCAGCATCTCCCGGTTGATCAGATGCACCGGAGCCTGAGACTTCAGTTGGTGTTTCCGCTCGCCGGGGGTGCCTCGGATGAGTTGGTAGTCCAGTGAGATGTGCTCCCAGTCTCGCAAGTCCTCGGGCCATGAGTTGACGGTGACCCGCAACGGAGCCACGACGAGAATCTTCCGGGCCTCGAAATCTTCGTACAAATCCTGCACCGCCGTCAGGGTTGAGACGGTCTTGCCCTGCCGCATGTCGAACCACAGCGCGATGAACGCTTTGCGCTTCATGGCCTCGACGGCCTGTACTTGATCGGCACGTAAGTCTGATCTATCCATAACTGTCTACTACCTTTCTTGCGTCTTGAATGTTATCTACTAAGTGAAAATCGAACCCCTGCTTTCGGAGAATCTTGCACCAGTACACCTGCAACCGTGATGGTGGCTCGCCAGGGGCCTTGAACTCGATGAACACGGCGACACCGCCGCGCAGGAACACCCGATCGGGTTTGCCGTTGTTGCCGTTGCCGTCTAGCTTGACCTCCATCCAGCCGCGTGTCTTCGCGTAGTCAACTGACTGTTCTTCTACATGGGACTCACGCACTTAGTTCTCCTCTTCGTTTCGTGCTCGCCAATAAGGTGAGTAATTGCGCTTGAAGCCTGTGGCGTACTCGGTGCCTTCGTACCTGTGATCCTGAGCTTTGTTAATTCTTTCTGCATACAAGCAAGCCCTGAACTTGCTGGGCAAGAACAGCGTCTTGTGAATGATCTCCTCACATGAGCGAGTGCGGCGCGTAGCGATTTCCTGCGCGTAGTGAATAGTCACGCTGTTCCAGCATCCGACCTTGGCCCAGACTCTGAGTATCATTTGGGCTCGCCCCATATCAATAGCCCAAGCTCTGACATGTCGTCGTCTCCTGACATGAACAGCGGGGTGCCTACCCCCATATAAGCGGACGTTACGTTGAACTCCATCCACTCCACCGCCTCGTCACGTTCCCAGTTTTGGGCCTTCATCAGTACCTCTACGCACTTCTCGTAATCGTAGAGAACGCGGGTAACCCCAGGCATACTCAGGCACGCGATGATTGCAAGGTCTAGCCCGTCAGCGATCAAGGCACCACTAGGCACGACCACCCCATTAAATGTTTGGTTCTCAGCCATTAATCAGTCCCGCTTCATATTTATCTAACGCCTTGATCAACTCTTTCTTAGTCATCACTAGCCACCTTTTTACCGTCAAATAGCTTGCAGTGCCCCACAGCATTCACTGCTTTCTTGCTGTAGTTAGCGCACCAGTCGTTGTACTTGCTCGCTAAACGCGAGTCTTTTTTGTGCCCTGCATTGTGGTGGTATATACACCTCTTACAGTGTCCATCACTCATCACTTGTCTCCAGCTCTTCCATTAGTTGTCGCTGCTGAACGGGGAACCTCCCCCGAAATGAATCTCAATGGAAGAGCTGGAGACAACATCAAGTTTTTGAATGTTGTCCCACCCCCCGTCTGGCGCGACACAAATAACAACAGCATCGTCATTATATTTATCTAACGCCTTGATCAACTCTTTCTTAGTCATCCTTACTTGCCACCTGTTGTTAGTGCGTGTCTCGCAGCGCACCAGCGGCATGATTCTTCCGCGCCGTCACTGTAGTAGTGCAGTCCGTCTTGACATGCTTTAGGACAACGAGCTTCACGCAGCGCCTTCTTCAACTGCTCGACCTCACCCTCATACTCGGCGGCTTCAAGTGTATCGCCATAGCTGGTTTTCTTTAATATAGCAATTATCAGCGCCTTGTTGCTGGTAGGCACATCCTCCCACGGCACTGCGGATGGCTTTACGTGTCTCATAAGAATGCTCTGGTGCAAGGCGTCATACGTCTCGTGGAATTTCTTAGCTAGTTCTTCACTCATCACATGCCTCCCCATATAGCGCAGCGGTTATTTCGTCTTTTATCCTATGTGATTCTGTAATGTAACCACCAACTGTAGGGCGTAAGCTCTCCTGCAAGACTTTGAAGCGAGCATTCAACCGCTCGATCTCATGATTACACTGAGCGAGGTCGTGTATTAACTCCTCTTTCTCCCAAGCTGCGTTGACTTTGAGTCGTGCATTCAACCGCTCGATCTCGGCAGCAGCTTCAAGCTGGATCGGCGGCACAAAAAAAGTTCGATGGCCAAGCTCGCCGTCCGGCCCAACCTCATAGATTCCTCTCAACCGACTTACTAGCGTGTCACTCATCACTTGCACCCCCAAAGCGCGTCATGAATTACGTCGTCCATCTGCTCGGTTTCAGCGCGTGTTACTAGCACGCCGTTGTCTGCCGCATCTTGCAAAATCTCTAGCCTCGCTTTAAGCTTGTCTCTGCTCCAACTCAACCACTCGTTCTCAGCCTTCAACCGCTCGATTTCAGCCATTGCCTCTGCCATGCTAATAAATTCATTCATGATGGCATTCCCTCGGATCGTTCTTGCGCCCTCATTGCAGCCTGCGTATCGTAATGCCGAACTTCTTTGCGAAGCTGGCTGTTTCTGACTTCTAGCTTGCTGTTTTCTTCCAGCGCACGGGCGAGATTCGAACTCGCGGGTGCGTATGTGATCCAAGCGAGTCCGTCTGCCGGCGGGCAAGTCGGGTGTGCAAATTGCACAGCGTTTACACCGCCGTTGGCGTCGATGCTTACATAAATAATCGGCTTCATAGTGACCCTTCAATAACTGCTCGGTTGGAATGGCTTATTAAAACCCATCGCAAATCTTTTTTGCCCAAATCCGCGCTGCTATTTTTTACGATTTTTAGCGCTTCGCCTCTAAGCATCGCGGTTCTCATCGCAAAAGTTGACGGAAGCTTAGTGATGTCTATTTTCTTTATTCCAATTTGCTCGCCAGCGTCGGTTCTTACAATAAGTCTATGCATCAGGATTGTCCTTCATCGCGCGAATATCGCTTTCAAATCTGTTCATCATTGCGCGAGCGTTGCCCTTATTGGGCCGGTTGTCGATCAGGTTGCCATTCTCTGTGGCGTCGATCAGGATGGCCAACGAGCCCGCTACGCCTGCCAACGACGGCTTGTTGACCGGGGAGTCTGGGTCGATGTCGTACCCGTCGATGTAGTCTTTGATGTGCCGCATAATTGCGCCTACATACGTCATTGCTTCGACCCGCGATTCGCGGAAATTGTAGGGGCCGTAAGGTACAGCTTTCCACAAACCTCCCTCGCCCAGCGCCATCGCTGCGTAGATCTCTAGCCCCGGCGGAACTAGGTGGAGCGGTACTTTGAAATCGCCTTGAAGCTGCTTAGGATTTTCTGGCGCGGTCGGGGTAGGCATGATAGCGTCGGTCAAGTCGCTGTCCATGCCAGCGTTACCGGGAACGTAGGTTTGCCACACGCCTCCGTGCTTCGGAGGGTCTGTTGGGTGCTTGGCAGTTATCTGCCTGATCGTCCCGTCGTCGTGAAGATTGATATAAAATATTGGCTTACTCATCGGATAAATACCTCATTGACTATCACCGCTGCTACTACGGCGATGGTCCAAACGACTGCGTACTTTTTCTGTGACATGGTGCCTCCTAATCTTTACGGTAAACTTTACCCTCGAACCCCTCCGCGCCTAACGGCAGGTCGGGTGCCCAAGGCATCGGGTCTGACATGTGTTTGCACAGCGTGGCTACGGCCCCCTGCTCGTCCTCGTCAGTAAGAGCAATGATCTCATCGTGGACGTGGCCCCGAACGTCGATGCCCTCGCTGGCCGCCCGTGTCATACCTACCATTAAGATATCTCGGGACACCGCTTGGTCGATGTTCTCAGTGATCTTGCCGGGGTGCGTGGTGATCTCGACCCACTGCTTGGTCTGCTGGTGCTGGCCCCAGTAACAGATCGTCTCGCGTAGCTTCGGGTGCTTCTTGCCGATCTCCCATGGTGGTATCTTCATCTTGAGCGTGGGCTTGAAGTAGTACAGGTCACGGCCTGACGGCAGACAGATACACACAAACATCTTCCGCTTGTGGAACGTGACGTGTCCGACGCGTTGATCCCGACCGGTGTTGATGCACTCACGGAAAGCTAGGTCGACGTCTTCCCAATACTTGACGACCTCGGGGTAAGCATCACGGAAAATCTGTACCGCGTCGTGTGACTGCTCTTTCGTGAACGCCACCCCCATGCTGTCAGCGTAGGCCCACAGCCCCGTCTTGAATACTTCGCCTGATGGGTCGGTCTTCTCCTCGCCACCGCCCAGCATGTAACCGCAGCCAAGTACCGGTGGCTTAGATAACGTGCGCAGGTTGCCGACCACCTCGTCGTAAGGCAGCTTAAAAAACTTGGTACCAAAGTCTCGGTACGGGCACAGGCCGTTGCGGAACACGTTCAGTATCGAATCGCACCCAGTGAGCCAGCCCAGCACTCTGTTCTCGATCGCGTTAAGGTCAGCGATGACCAGCTTCTTACCCTCGGGGGCACGGACTACACTACGGAGGCACTGGCTCAGCACGTCCATGGGCTCGCCTACCAGCACGGGCAACCAGTTGTGCGGGTCACCGGCGCGGATCAGGTCGCCCGCCATGTTGATATCATCTTCGTTCTTGTAGCCACGAGGTAAGTTGTGCGGCTGGAACTTCCGGCCGGTGAATCTACCGGTACGGTTCGCGCCGTAAAACTGGAACGCCCCCTTCAAGGTATTGTCAGAGGACACCGCGTGCAACAGCGCACTGTATTTTTTAACCGACGCCTTGGCTATTTGCAGACGCATGGTCAGCACCTTGCGCACGGGGTCGTCGTCCGATATGTCATCGCGGTCGAGCAAGCGTTCGATGGTTAGCTTCTTCAGGTTAGTGGTGAAGACGCCTTGGTCTTCGATCCACTGGGCTAACTGCTGCACCGAATTAGGATTGGCGAGACCGGTGATGCGCTGCATCTCGTCGAACAATCTTTCGTGTTCGTCACGCGCCACGATCAGCGCGCCTTTCAACAAGTCCACATCAATGGGCAAACCTTTGTCGTTGATCTGCTGGTCTAGGTGCCACGCTCTCCACTCATCGGCGGTGACTCCGAACTTGCCAAGGCGCAGGTAAACCTCACGGTGTGCCTCGACGTCATTGATGTTGTAGTCTTTGAAGTATCCCCAATGCACTGGCGCGTTGAGATACGTGGCGCGAGTCGAGGGGATACTTATGGTCTGCTTACGCGGGGCGCAGAACATCCTGATCAGGCGCTTGCCGTGGGCCTGCTTCTTTTTGTCTTGGGGTATGCCGACGATGTCGCCTAGCTTATCGAGCCCCCCAGGTAACGACTTAGTTAAGGCGAGCACCATGTCACAGCGCCAGCGGGATATGTGAGGCACGACGCCGGGGTATCCCATACGGGGCAAGATGCGTTCGAGGTTGGCCCGCTCGAACATCGCGTTCATGGCACGGACGGTGACCGACGGTGACCCCAGATGAGCCATCAGGTCCCCTGGCATAGGCTCGCCCTCGGTGGGCAGCCACTGCTGGACAGGGTCACTGCCTAGCGCATACGCCAGCATCAACAGCTCGGCTTCCTCGGCAGAGCGGTAGGTACCGGCGGCTTTGAAGTCAACAGTTGGGTAGTAGGTTTCGATATCAATAAAGAGTTGTGGCATGGTGCCTCCGAACGACGGACAAAAAAAGGGAGGCGATTGCTCACCCCCCTCTCCCTTGAACAGCTTACCTAGTCGAGTAAGCCATCCTCTTCGTCGTCAAACGCATCGAACTCGTCGTCAACATCCACTGCCTTACCGGCAGAGGCGAAGCGTTCACCATCACGGTAGCGTTGCACGCCGCGAAGGTTGCACCAGACACGGTGATTACCGTAGCCGTCGGTGCCAGCATTGAAGTCAACGTTAACGTTAACGTACATTCCTGGGTACATCAGTGAGTCGGCGTCTGCCTTCTCGATAGGGTCGCGTGCCGCGTCGATCACTGCGGCGACACCCTTCTTGGATGCTTTGAGAGCCATCATGTTTTCATAGCCGTCGTAGGTTTCTTCGTCACCGTCACGGAACGTGGTGATGACCTTGCTTGCCTGCGGGGCTTTTCCTTTCCAACGGCCTTCCGCGATTGCGTCGGCGATGGCGTCCTCGATCATCTTGATCTGCTTGCTGCCCTTCTCGATGAGAAGCGTAGCTGAGCGTTTGCCAGTGTCGTCGCCCTTGTACATCTCATTGCTGAAAAGTGAGGGGAAAGACAAGCGAACGTTCTTGAGCTTGATGACGTTTACTTCGGGGATTTCTTGCTTTCGTGCTGCGGCTGAGTTAGCCATGGGGCGTGCTCCTTGATATCAGTTTAATCGTTTATCAGTTGTTTGCGAGGGGGGTGCCCTCGCATGTGTTAAAGATAATCTACCTGTGATTGTATGTCAACTGTTTGTGTTAGTCGAATTCATCGGATGGATTCACCGCACCGCGCTTGTCCGATTCAGGGGCGTAGGTCAGGCTGCCGTCCTTCTGGCTAACGACCTTACTGACGTCGATTCCCAGCTTCTCAGCTTGCACTGCGGTGATTGATTTCTTGGTGTATCTGTCTTGCTCGTCGACGTCGTTCTCCTCAAGCCAAGCATCAATCTCTTGGTCGGTAGTAAACGCCCACTGGCGTGCGCCCTTGCGACCGCGTACCAGTTTGTAGCCTGGGATTTCATAGCCCGCGGTGAGCCTTTCGAGAGCGCGTTTGCGTGCTGCCTTGGCGAACCCTTCCATCAAATCCAGATCGTCTAACACGTCACTGAACTCTTTACCTGACAGCCCTTCGACTTCGACAGGGTCGAACTCTTGTGCAGAGACAGCATAGACTTTCTCGACCTGTGCTTTGCAGTCTGCGGAGGCACGACACCACTGGCACTGCTTAGCGCCGGGCTGGAACCGTGGCTTGTCCGACACGATCATCATGGCGGTGGCGCGAAGCTGTGTCCTGAACGTTTCTAACCGTTCGAGAGGCACCTCCCACGACGTGAAGTTATGGATGCGCGGCTGCACAATATGGACAACGAGATTAACGAACCCAAACAGATAGTCCAGCGAGTCGTAAGCGCCCAAAAGGCACGACAACAGTTGCTCGTTCTCGTACGCGCTGACGGGACCCATGCCATACTTGTAGTCAAAGACATGAAGCGTGTCGTCGGTGTACGCCACAAGGTCAGCGGTCGCTGTGCCCCCCGGCATGTAGTCGGTGTAGTCGACAGGCATTTCTACTTCTATGCTCGCCTTTTCTCCGAGTAGCCACCCTGCGACGTAGTCGTAATACTGCACGGCGTACGTCCGCATATCGTCGTCGCCCAAGTCAAGATCGAAAAGGATAAATTTCCCTTCTCCTCCTATAAACCCCCCGTTAGCGCCTCGGGTAGCGAGGAACATCTTCTCAGCTACCTCGTGCGCTAGGGTGCCCTCGGCTGCGGCCTTGCCTGCACCGGAGTCGGGGCGGCCGTAGCATGCCGACACAGATGCGGGGCAGGCCATGACGCGAGCCATGACGCTGCCGCCAACAGGCGAGTGGCCGTTAACCGGCTCAAACAAGTGTGCTTTCTTCAGGAACTCGGGGGATTTGCCTAGCCCCCTAACACCCGATACGTGATTAGCCATGATTACTCTCCCAGTTTAACGTCTATCAGTTCAAGGCTGCCTTCCAGCCACCGACGTACTATCTCTCGGCCCACCATCTGTTGATAGGTAGACGTCAAGCCGTACAGTTCGTCGATGGACAGGTTGCGCAGGGTTGCGTCGTTCACGCCGCTTCTCGTGCCGCTGCCAATACGCTACCGTACTTGTCGGCGTCGAGATTGCGCAACACGGTGGCACCATGGGTCTTCAAGATTTCGCTGGCCGTCGCGCGGTCAAGGGCTTGAAGGGCCACACGGATTTCGTCCTTGCCTACCGTCGCGGGGGGTTGCTCGGTCTGCTCAGCTTCTTGCTCAGGCTCTGCCTTCTTAGCAGGCTTCTTCTTAGCAGGCTTCTTAGCAGGTGCCTCTTCTGCTACAGGTGCCTCTTCTGCTACAGGTGCCTCTTCTGCTACAGGTGCCCCGTCTTTGAACGAGGCTACACGTACCGGTGTAGCCATAACGCTAGCCTCCAGTGCGTCTGCGATTCGTCCTAGTGTCGTGTTCAAAGTGTCTAGCTGTTCGTGGATGTTGTACATTGGTGGTGCCCTCGTTATCAATTAACAGTTGCGATACAATAAGAGATTGGGCAGAATGCTGTCAACACATTTTGTTAATTAGTTGACAGGGGAGGATCTAATGTCAAAGAAAGAGTTCGACACTGCGTTACACGAAGCATCCGTGAAGGTTGGATCAGACAACAGGCTGGCGGGGCACCTCGACGTGTCCCGTCAGGCCGTACTGATTTGGCGGCAGCGGGGGTGTATGCCTTTACTGAGGGCAATGCAGATCAGCAAGTTAACTGGCGTAGACTGGCGTTTGCTTGCGCCTGACAGCCATCAGACGTTAGAGGGGACACCTGTACTCGATTAGTAGCAACACCGACACACCAATACCTTGGCCCCACCGACGCCCTGAGAGACATAGATGACAAGCACTAGCAGCAACGTTACCAGTTTAACGAGCCGCCGTAATCCGGCCCCCTCGAAAGATAGAACACTTAGCCTCGCCGTTGGTAAGACGGTCGGCAATAATTGGGTACAGAATAAGACCGTGACATGGTCTACCTTCATGGACAAGCTCACCCGTCCTACTATTACCCCCGAAACCTTCGCTGAATACCTCGCCTTCGAGCCCAGCAAACAAGACGCCACCAAAGATGTTGGTTACTTTGTGTTCGGCCACTACACGGGCACGACACGGAGCAAATCGAACCTGCCGTACGTCGACGCGATCGTCCTTGACCTTGACCACTGCGACCCCGACTGGGAGTTCGACATGGACATAGCTTTCGATGGAATAAAGTACGCGTTGTATTCCACACACAAGCACGGCCCCGCAGCACCACGTCTGCGGCAGGTATTCCCGCTGACTAGACGCGTGACTCCTGAAGAGTATGGCGCGATTGCTCGGGCTCTCGCTGCACGGTATGACATTGAGGTCTACGACAAGACGACTTTCCAATACAGTCGCGTGATGCACTGGCCCAGTCACGCCGTTGACGGTGACTACATCTGCAAAGAGACCGACGGCAAGTGGCTAGACCCACAAGAGTTACTCGACGAGTATCAAGACTGGCAAGACCAACGCCAATGGCCGACGCACGCCAGCGTGACCGAGTTGCACAGCCCCCAGAAAAAGATCAGCGACCCGTGCGAAAAAGCAGGGTGGGTTGGCGCGTTCTGTCGGATGTATCCGATCTCCCGTGTCGTCGATGAATTGATCGAAGGCGTGTACTCATGGACGACTGACACGCGCATGACGTTCAATGGAGGCACCACGTCCAACGGCGCGCGGGTCTACGAAGACAAGCATGTTTATTCCGAACACGAGTCGGACCCTTGCTCAGGCAGACTGGTTAACGCGTTTGATCTGGTGCGGTTACATCTCTATGGCCACCTTGATATCGACGCCCGTACGGACACGCCGATCAGCAAACTAGAAAGCTACAAAGCATTCGTTGCCGAGATAGAAAGCAACCCCGAGTTCGCTGACGTCAAGATCGACATGATTACTGACACGGCACAGCGCGGCGCGTACGAGTTCGATGACGAGACGGACGGCGCAGACGACGGCAGCTCTAAGCCCCCCGTCGGAGGCACCGTGCGTGTCCCTCACGCGGCGCTCACCGGGATGTCTTCTCCCCCCGGGTGGGAGTCCAAGTTAGCGGTCGATCAAAACGGTAACGTGATGAAGACCCAGACCAACCTAGAATTAATCCTCAAGTTCGACCCCGTCTGGGGGTTCAACATTCGGCGCAACGACTTCGCCGGCAGCATCGTCGTGACACGGTCACTGCCGCACCACGAGGTCAAGAGTTCGTATCATAAAGTAAACGGTGATCTGTTTACTGAGCGGGACCTGAGCCAGTTGAAGTCGTACCTAGAAAAGCGTTACAGCATGCGCAACATGCAAGCCCAGACTATTCAAGACGCTTTGGAAGTTGTCGGCACGGAGTTTTCGTTTCATCCCGTGTTGAATTATTTTAGTTGCCTGCCTGCGTGGGACGGCGTGCCTCGGGTGGAGACACTGCTGCACGATTACCTTGGTGCCGCCGATACACCACTCAATCGCGCCATGGTGCGCAAGACTTTATGCGGTGCGGTGAATCGCATTCATAACCCAGGCAGCAAGTGGGATCACTTACTTATCATCGAGGGCAAGCAGGGCCTGCGCAAGGGCATGTTCTTGAGCACGCTGGCCAAGAACGACTCATGGTTTTGCGAGGGGCTTGGTGCTGACTTGGGAACCACGGCCGTCGAGAACATGCAGTCGAAGTGGCTGATCGAGCTACCTGAAGGGGAAGGCGTGTTGGGCACCAAGCGGTCTACCGTCGACGCCGTCAAGGGGTTTATCACCAAGCGGTCTGACCGTATGCGTCTCAAGTACACGCGCTTTGCTCAGGACTTCTCGCGCCAGTGTATCTTCATCGCGACGACCAACCGGTATGAGTATCTGCAAGACGACACAGGCAACCGCCGCTTCTGGCCTGTCCGCTGCGCCTTGAAGGGCCGCGTCGACATCGACCTACTGGCTAAGAACGTCGACCAAGTGTGGGCCGAAGCTATGATGATGTGGAAGAACAAAGAACAGCTATGGTTAGACGACCCGATGGAAGCGGCGTTGTCCGACGAGCATACGGCACGGGAAGTGGACGACGGCATGGCCGGTAAGATCGAGGCATGGCTAGACGAGCCTATCGAACACGAGTTCGACAGCGAAGACGGTGGCGACACCTACCGCGAAGCCGTGTGTATCACCCAGATCGCAGTCGAGTGTCTGGGGTACAAGGAGAACAACCTAAACCGGTGGCAGCGTGACCAGATCACCATCGCGTTGAAGCAGTTGCAGGGTTGGGACTGGCGTCCTGACAAGCGAGTCATTGTTGAGGGCTACGGCCGTCAGAAAGTAGCAGTCAGAATAGGAGCACCCATAGCATGAAGACGAGCGCAAAGTTTATAAGTTATATCGATAATGTGACGGGCAAGACAGAAGTCATCGACCTGACGGGTTACTTAATAGAGGCACCAAGTGTGCCTGACGGGTTACTTAATAGAGGCACCAAGTGTGCCTGACGAGGTGACGGACAACGTCATGGAGGGACTAGCGGACTTAGTAGGGGCGAAGACGGTGGCGACACCAAGGCGCGAATCCGAGTGGATGCCTTGGGTCACCAGCCATGACGAGTATCGAAAGTTTACGCTACCGGAGTAGTCGCTTTGATCAATGCCCTTTTTACGTCGACGTAATCGGGGATAGAAAAACTGGTGCCTACCTCCATGAAATAATACCAGTGTTTGTAGGCATCGACTTGCTCGACCGTGGCGACGTGAACGTACAAGTGCCGGTCGTCTTTAGGTACGTCCTGATGGACAAACTTCAGATATTGTTTATGGCTTCCTGCCAGTACGGCGATTCGTTTCTGTGTTAGCGGGTTAGTCATAGCATGTCCTCTCGTTTGAATACTTCTTTGCAGTCGGGACACGTGAACTCAGTGTCACTGGGCCTACTTGATTTGAAGTAGTGAACGTAAGCGAGGAGCCCGCAGCACGGCGACACGACATTTCTGGGCTGGCATCCTGTGCAGTACATCGGCACGTCGTAGGGGTCAGAGTAGTGGACTGACTTTTTGCACGCGGTACAAGGCACTGTCCTGCTCACTATGGTTTGCTCGGCCATCATGCTAAGCCCCCGTTGCGTGCTCTCTCGATCATACCGGTGACCCTGTCTTTGATGTCTTCAAAATCAGACTCGTTGGGCGTGCCGTGCTCTAGGTGGTGGCGTACCAAGTCGTTATGGCAGTGAACCAAGCTCTCAATCAACTTACCGAACTCGCTGATAGCGCCAGAGATGGTGTCCGCCGCAGGGCCGTTGACCATCTCAATGTTGCCATCCTCGGCATATTCTGCTTGGATGTAGAACTGGTGCCGGTTGACACCGGGGTTATGGCCGCCCATCAGGGAGACTTTCTGCATAGCTTCAAAGCTCACGATTCCATACCTCGCTGGGAGAAACTGATTCTTTCTTCGACGTCGTCGGCGACCATTTCTAGGGTCAGGTCGTCCATCATGCTTACCGCGAGGAGCAGGCGCTGGACGTAGCGGGGCAGCGGTGTCCCCGCTTTGTATTCGTACCAGCTTGTTTTGCTGATACCCAGTAACTCAATCTGCTGGGGCAGAGCGTAGCCGAGTAGCGTTTTCAGTCTCTCCTCAGTGTTGGCCAGCATCTTCTCGTCGGTGATCGGTGTGTTGGTTTTCATGGTTGAATATTCCTCGGGTGTCACATTTGCTTTATGTTTGTTTGACAGGCTATAATCTTCGCGTCGGTGTGGTAACCGGCAGCACCAAAAGGTGAAAGCCTTTAGCTGTGTTGAGGTGGTGCTCATACAGTCGGTGTGTTGGTGTAGAGTGGCCCCGCAAGGGGCCATTCTCATTTATGAACCTCGATAAGGTACTTTGACTAGCATATCCCCCTTGTCGTACCCTTTAAGTACGCTGCCTGTACGCCAGACTGACGACGTTAACCCTGACGCTTCTTTCTCGGTGTAGCCGTATTCCTTGGCCATATTTTTCACTAGGAAGACGCGGCTAAACATACGGTCGGTCGGTATCGCAAAATTCCCCTTGCCGTTAAAGCACTTCACTATCTGTTCGGCGAACGTGCGGGTCTTGCTGCTTGTCATGTAGTCGAGCGCCCTCTCCGCGCCTTTCATAACGTGCATTTTGACGGCTGAAGGTTGACGGGTTTTCTTCTTGGCTGCTTTCTTCTTGGCTGGCGCGGGTACTACTAAGGCAGCTAACGCCTCGGCTATGGTGCGGGGCACGGCATATCGTAGTTCGGCTTCGACGCCTAATGATTTCAGGTGGTTAGCTTGGGTCTCTGATATCAGAATCATTTCTTGTGGTTGCATGGTGGTGCTCTCTCTCTTATCTAGTATCGGTGGGTTGGTAGTGGCTGGTCTCCCTGTCACGAAATTAAATATACGGTATACGGAATCGTGATACAACCCTTAGTTGTAATATAATTTACAGTTTTATTTACACCGTCTCCACTTGGCATAACTGTCTCTCGGGACGCGCCTCCACTTGGCATAACTGTCTCTCGGGACGCGCCTCCACTTGGCATAACTGTCTCTCGGGACGCGCCTCCACTTGGCATAACTGTCTCTCGGATATCAGGGCCGGAGCTGGACACGGGGGAGGCACGGGATCTCAGCCTGGTGGTGCCTCCGATCTCCGTGGTGCCTCCGATCTCCGTGGTGCCTCCGATCTCCGTGGTGCCTCCGATCTCCGTGGTGCCTCCGATCTCCGTGGTGCCTCCGCCGGAACCTGGGGGTGTATCCAC
>Ga0307492_10000317_pt1 | contig 20767 bp, 20 predicted proteins | sample SI3LmetaG_FD_202365 | JGI IMG/M metagenome (GOLD analysis project Ga0307492, IMG submission 202365) | Sea-ice brine microbial communities from Beaufort Sea near Barrow, Alaska, United States - SI3L | ecosystem: Environmental > Aquatic > Marine > Coastal | place: USA: Alaska | collected 2017-05-06 | reverse complement strand
TTACGGTTCGTGGTTTAGGTGTTACTAAAGGCGCACGTGCAGCTATTGAAGCTGCTGGCGGAAAAATCGAGGAATAGTACAGCATGGCTACACCAGGAATGGCTACTTCACAAAGTAGTAAAGGCGCGGGCGGTTTGTCTGAGCTTAAGCAAAGATTATGGTTTGTTCTCGGCGCACTAATCGTGTTCCGTTTGGGATCATTTGTGCCAATCCCTGGTATTGACGCCGCTGTATTAGCTCAGTTGTTTGAACAACAAAAGGGCACCATTGTAGAAATGTTTAACATGTTCTCCGGTGGTGCACTTGAGCGAGCCTCTGTATTGGCACTTGGTATTATGCCGTACATCTCAGCTTCAATCATTATGCAATTGCTTACGGTTATGCACCCAGCAATGGCAGAATTGAAAAAAGAAGGTGAAGCTGGACGTCGTAAAATCAGTCAATACACCCGCTACGGCACGTTAGTTCTAGCGACAGTACAATCAATTGCAATTGCAAGAAGTTTACCTGGAATGATGCCCGGTCTAGTAATGGACGCAGGGTTTGGTTTCTACTTTGCCGCAGTAGTAAGTTTAGTCACTGGTACCATGTTTTTAATGTGGTTAGGTGAACAAATTACTGAACGTGGTATTGGTAATGGTATTTCAATCTTAATATTTGCAGGTATCGTTGCTGGCATGCCTTCAGCTGTTGCTCAAACAGCAGAGATGGCGCGTCAAGGTGAATTGCACCCATTAGTATTATTGTTGATGTGTGTCATAGTATTTGCTGTTACATTTTTTGTCGTATTTGTAGAACGTGGTCAACGACGTATTGTTGTTAACTATGCTAAACGTCAGCAAGGCCGTAAGGTTTTCGCTGCACAAAGCACGCATTTACCACTTAAAGTAAATATGGCTGGTGTTATACCACCAATCTTTGCATCAAGTATTATCTTGTTCCCAGGCACTCTAGCGAGTTGGTTTGGACAAGGTGAAGGTATGGTTGCTGACTTTTTACAAGAAGTATCTATTGCTATTTCTCCAGGTCAGCCTCTGTATGTAATGTTACTTGCAGCAGCGATAATATTTTTCTGTTTCTTTTACACGGCACTTGTTTTCAATCCGCGTGAAACTGCAGATAACCTAAAAAAATCAGGTGCGTTTATTCCTGGGATACGTCCTGGTGAGCAAACGTCTAAATATATAGATAAAGTTATGACACGTTTAACCCTAGCGGGTGCGATGTATATTACCTTTATTTGTTTGGTACCTCAGTTCATGATCATCGCGTGGGACGTACAGTTCTATTTCGGTGGTACATCACTACTTATTATTGTAGTGGTTATTATGGACTTTATGGCACAAGTACAAACTCATATGATGTCTCATCAATATGACAATGTGCTTAAGAAAGCTAACTTAAAAGGTTAGGTCTTAAGGCTTAGCTCAATAGGTAAACGGAGTATAAAATGAAAGTACGTGCATCCGTAAAAAAGATTTGTCGTAATTGTAAAGTGGTTAAACGCAAAGGCGTAGTACGCATTCTTTGTGTAGAACCAAAGCACAAACAAAGACAAGGTTAGTCTTAGATTTATCTAAGATAACAGCAATATCTTTTAGAAGTAGCATTGTGCAGAGATTTCTGTATAATGCCGCTTCGATTTGCAAAAAAGAAGACGGGTTGGGTATCCTAACGGGCTTTCCAACCTGATGAATTTTAACTTAAATAGGAGATGTGTTTAGTGGCCCGTATCGCTGGCATTAACATCCCTGATCGTAAGCATGCAGTAATCGCCATTACTGCGATTTACGGTATCGGAGCTACTCGCGCAAAAGCAATTTGTGCAGCAGCAGGTATCGCAGAATCAACGAAGATCAGTGAATTAGACGAAGCAAATATTGATTTGCTACGTGCTGAAGTGGATAAATACACCGTAGAAGGTGATTTACGCCGTGAAGTTTCAATGAATATTAAACGTCTTATGGATTTAGGTTGTTACCGTGGCATACGCCATCGTCGCAGTCTTCCTCTACGTGGTCAACGCACTAAAACAAATGCGCGTACCCGTAAAGGCCCTCGTAAGCCAATTAAGAAGTAAGAGGAACTAGACAATGGCTAAAACACCTGTACGTACGCGTAAACGCGTAAAAAAACAAGTTGCTGACGGCATGGCTCATATCCACGCCTCTTTCAACAACACAATCGTGACTCTTACAGATCGTCAAGGTAATGCATTATCTTGGGCAACTGCAGGTGGTTCAGGTTTTCGTGGTTCACGTAAATCTACCCCATTTGCTGCTCAGGTAGCTGCAGACCGCGCAGGCGCTGCTGCAAAAGAGTTTGGTTTGAAGAATATTGAAGTATTCGTTAAAGGTCCAGGTCCAGGTCGTGAATCTGCTATCCGTGCCTTAAATGCTGCTGGTTTTAAAATCACCAACATTACTGACGTTACACCTATTCCTCATAATGGTTGTCGTCCTCCTAAGAAACGTCGCGTTTAATCGTAATTTTTAGGATAGTTGGAGAAAGAAAATGGCTAGATATTTAGGTCCTAAGTTAAAGCTTTGTCGTCGTGAAGGAACAGATTTGTTCCTTAAAAGCGGTGTTAGAGCAATTGACACTAAATGTAAAATCGAAACAATACCAGGTCAACACGGCGCACGTCGCGGTCGTTTGTCTGATTACGGTGTTCAACTTCGTGAAAAACAAAAAGTTCGTCGTATTTATGGCGTACTAGAAAAACAATTCCGTAATTACTATAAAGAAGCGGCTCGTTTAAAAGGTAATACAGGTGAAAACTTGTTGCAACTTTTAGAGAAACGTCTTGATAATGTAGTATACCGTATGGGCTATGCAAGTACTCGTGCTGAAGCTCGTCAACTTGTTAGCCATAAAGCTATCGTAGTTAACGGCGTAGTTGTTAATATTCCATCTTTCAATGTTAAAGCTGAAGATGCAGTTTCTATTCGTGAAAAATCTAAAACTCAAGCACGTATTATCGCTGCTTTAGAATTAGCTGAACAACGTGAGAAGCCAGTCTGGGTTGAAGTAGATAACAAGAAACTTGAAGGCGTTTTCAAACGTGTTCCTGATCGTTCTGACTTGTCTGCCGAAATTAATGAACAGTTAATTGTTGAACTTTACTCTAAGTAAAGTAGCACTTAAGAGAGGACATATATGCAGGGTTCTGTAACCGAATTCCTTAGACCACGATTGGTTGGTATTGAAACCGTTAGTGCTACTCGTGCTAAGGTAACTTTAGAGCCATTAGAACGTGGTTTTGGTCATACTTTAGGTAATGCGTTACGTCGCATTCTTTTATCTTCAATGCCAGGTTGTGCTGTAACTGAAGTTGAAATTGACGGCGTTCTACACGAATACAGTAGTAAAGAAGGTGTTCAAGAAGACATCATCGAAATATTGTTGAACCTTAAGGGGCTAGCTATAAGTTTAGAAGGTAAAAACGAAGCTGTTATTACTTTAACTAAATCCGGTGAAGGCCCTGTAACGGCAGCTGATATCCAACATGATGGAGATGTAGAAATCGCAAATCCGGGTCATGTAATCTGTAATTTAACAGGTGATGGGTCTATCAGTATGCGTATCAAAATTGAAATGGGACGTGGTTATGTTCCTGCTTCAGTTAGACGCGATGCCGAAGACGAAGATCGTGCAATCGGACGTTTGTTAGTTGATGCTTCATTCAGTCCTGTTGTAAGAATTGCCTACGATGTTGACTCTGCACGAGTTGAACAACGTACTGATTTAGACAAACTTGTACTTGATATGGAAACCAATGGTACATTGGATCCAGAAGAAGCTATTCGCCGTGCTTCAACAATTTTAGCTGAACAGCTAGATGCGTTTGTAGAATTGCGTGATATTAAAGAAGTAGAACAAGTAGAAGCTAAACCACTATTTGACCCTATTTTGCTTCGTCCGGTAGATGATCTTGAATTAACAGTTCGTTCAGCAAACTGCTTAAAAGCAGAAGCAATTCAATATATTGGCGATTTAGTACAGCGTGCAGAAGTTGAGCTTCTTAAAACACCTAATTTAGGTAAGAAGTCTTTAACAGAAATCAAAGACGTTTTAGCGTCTCGTGGTTTATCTTTAGGTATGCGCCTTGAAAACTGGCCACCTGAAAGCATTGCTGATAACGACTAATTCGTTTATCATTTTTTTAATAGTTGAGAGAAGGATTAACTTATGCGCCATCGTCAAAGCGGTCGCCAGTTAAACCGTAATAGCAGTCATCGTAAAGCGATGTTCCGCAATATGGCAAGCTCTTTAGTTAAGCACGGCGTTATTAAAACGACTGTAGCAAAAGCTAAAGAACTACGTATGGTAATAGAGCCATTGATTACATTGGCTAAAACCGACAGTGTTGCAAATCGCCGTTTAGCGTTTGCACGTACACAAGATAAAGAAGTAGTAGGTATTTTATTTAACGAACTTGGTGCTCGTTACCAAGAACGTCCAGGTGGATATACTCGCGTTTTAAAATGCGGTTTCCGTACTGGTGATAAAGCACCTATGGCTTATATTGAATTAGTAGGCCGACCTGCAGCTGAAGTTGCTGTAGAAGAAGTTGAAGAGTCAGTAGAAGCATAATTTAGCCCTGCTAAATATACTTTTAAAATTATAAACGGAGCTTCGGCTCCGTTTTTTTTGTAAATTCTTAAACGACTATTTTATCGGAAAACTTGACCAAACTCTAAATTCTCCGTATAACATTTAACCCTATTCCTTTGAGTATTTACTATGTCATCTCGAAACCCTATCATCGCTGTAACCGGCTCTTCAGGAGCAGGGACGTCTACTACGATAGAATCATTTCAACACATATTCCGTTCTCTTGGGATCACATCAGCTACAGTAGAAGGTGATAGCTTTCACCGGTATTCCCGTCAAGAAATGGATCTTGAGAAACGTAAAGCCAGAGACGACAGAAGAAATATTAGTTATTTCGGTGATGAAGCTAATGACTTTGATGCTTTGGAAAGATTATTTAAAGACTATTCTGAAACAGGTAAAGGCAAGATGCGCCGTTATCTTCATACGTTTGACGAAGCTGTTCCGTATAACCAGATGCCTGGCACTTTTACGCCTTGGGAAAACTTAGGTGACGGAACAGATTTACTTTTCTATGAAGGACTGCATGGCGGTGTGGTTACTGAAAAAAATGATGTTGCCAAACACGTTGATTTACTAATTGGTATGGTTCCGATAGTTAATCTTGAATGGATTCAAAAAATTATAAGGGATACTAACCAGCGAGGTCATAGTCGTGAAGCGGTAACGGCAAGTATTGTAAGAAGTATGGAAGACTATATTTCTTTTATTACACCTCAATTTTCTAGGACTCACATTAACTTTCAGCGGGTTCCTACTGTTGATACGTCAAATCCTTTCAGTGCTAAAGCGATCCCAAGCCTTGATGAAAGTTTTGTTGTTATACGTTTTCGTGAAGGTACAAGTGTTGACTTCCCGTATTATTTATCAATGATTGATGGTGCGTTTATGTCACGCATAAATACATTGGTTGTTCCTGGAGGAAAAATGGGATTAGCAATGGAGTTATTATTAACGCCCTTAATTTTAGATCTGATGAGTAAAAAAAATGAAGCAAATAAACAGCTAGACTGGATGAGTGACCTATAAAGATTAGTAGCTGTAAAATATTATAATAGAATAAGTACAAATATTTTACAGCATGAGATTCTAGTTTAGGCTTCTATTAGCTCATAATCATGGGTGATTTTCACTGATTTATTCAACATTAGTGCGACAGAGCAATATTTATCAGCAGAAAGCGAAACTGCTCGGTCAACATGCTTTTCGGCTATATCACTCCCCGAAATAATGAAGTGAAGATGAATGTCAGAAAATAATTTAGGCACCGACTCAGCACGAGTTGCAGAAATATCCACTTTACAACCTGTGACGTTCTGACGCGTCTTTTTAAGTATACTTACCACATCAACCGAAGAACATGCTCCTAATGATATGAGAATATTTTCTAGTGGGCTAGGAGCTAATGAGCCGCCATTAGCATCTAAAACGATAGTATGGCCACTATCAGAAGTACCCATAAATAATTCTTCTCCGACCCATTTTATACTTGCTTTCATTACTAGACCTTAAATATAGTGATTATAATAATTATAGTAACGTGTATTAGGTTGTTTAAGCTAGTTTTTAGGATGAGAATAACTACTGAGTAAACTCCATAAATAAACAATCGTCACACATTGAAAAATATGTCTTGAGTAAAGTAATTTCATTAGTATAATAGCGCCTCACTTCTAGAGTATCTCTTAATTCCCAAAAAACTAAGACTCACTCGACAAGTGTAACTATTCATTTAGTTGAATAGAAAGTAGGGGTATAGTTCCAATTGGTAGAACAGCGGTCTCCAAAACCGATGGTTGGGAGTTCGAGTCTCTCTACCCCTGCCAAATTAATAGAGTATTCCGATAAATACTTTTGAAGTAAACTTCAGTGATGAAGTTCAATGCATTAGGCAAAACTTACAGGTTATTAATATGAATGCAAGTACAGAAGCCCAGCCAAGCGGTTCTCTTGATTCGTTAAAATGGATCACAGTTATCCTTATTTTAGCAGGAGTCGTTTTCGCAAATTATTTTTATGGTGATGAGTCGGTTTTATACCGAGCTATTGGTGCCGTAGTTGGTATTAGTATTGCGGGTGTGATCGCCATGCAAACAGTAAAAGGACACAATGCGGTTGCATTCGCAAAAGAGTCACGTACAGAAATCCGTAAAGTTGTTTGGCCAACGCGTCAAGAAGCTATACAAACGACAGGTATTGTATTATTTGCTACTTTTATCATGTCTCTAGTAATGTGGGGACTTGATTCTACATTGTTTTACGTCGTTGGATTTATTACAGGTTTAAAGGTTTAATCATGACTGAAGAAAACTTATCACCAGAAGCTAATCAAGAAAGCGAAGAGCCAGTAATTAATACTAACCCAAAGTTACGTTGGTATGTTGTTCAAGCTTTCTCAGGTTATGAAGGCCGTGTGCAAAAAACTTTGGTTGAGCATATCGAAATTCAGGGACTACAAGAAAAGTTTGGACAAATCCTAGTTCCTACAGAAGAAGTTGTAGAAATGCGTGCAGGACAAAAGCGTAAAAGCTCACGTAAATTTTTCCCTGGTTATGTCCTAGTTCAAATGGAAATGGACGTTGAAGCATGGCATCTGGTTAAAAGCGTTCCACGTGTATTAGGTTTTATCGGTGGCACTAGTGACCGTCCAGCCCCAATCACACAAAAAGAAGCAGATCGTATATTACAGAGACTCGAAGATACAGATAAGCCTAGACCTAAGACACTGTTTGAGCCCGGTGAAGTGGTTCGTGTTATTGATGGTCCATTTGCAGACTTTAATGGCGTTGTCGAAGAATTAGATTATGACAAAAACCGCATCAAGGTATCAGTCCTAATATTTGGTCGCTCAACTCCTGTTGATCTGGAGTTTGGTCAAGTAGAAAAAGGTTAAGCAATACCTGTACTCTGTGAGCGAATATACAAGATTGTAAAAGGCTAAAGATGAAAATCTTTGGCTTTTTCTTTATTTAGGATAATATTAATCGGTTAAAAAATAACTTGTGCAGTTTGGTATATTTAATATATAATCCGCTGCCTATTTTTTTTAAGCAATTATTTGCATGAAAAAAAGTAAGGTAAACCGTAAAACGGGGAGCTGAATTAATAATTAGCGCTAGAACCCAAAATAAAGGTATTGAAAAATGGCTAAGAAAGTCCAAGCTTTAATCAAGCTACAAGTTGCTGCTGGTGCAGCAAATCCGTCACCGCCAGTTGGTCCTGCATTAGGTCAACACGGTGTGAACATCATGGAATTCTGTAAAGCGTTTAACGCAAAGACAGATTCTTTAGAAAAAGGCTCTCCAGTTCCAGTAGTTATTACTGTGTACAGTGATCGTTCTTTTACGTTCGAAACAAAAACTCCACCTGCATCTTACTTATTAAAGAAAGCAGCTGGAATAAAAAGCGGCTCTGGTCGTCCTAACACTGATAAGGTTGGAACTGTTACTACAGCTCAACTTGAAGAAATTGTTAAGACAAAAGAATCTGATTTGACTGCTGGTTCTTTGGAAGCTGCAGTGCGTACCATTGCGGGCTCTGCTCGTTCAATGGGTTTAGTGGTAGAGGACTAATTATGGCTAAATTATCAAAACGTACTCGTCTTATCCGTGAAAAAGTAGACGTATTAAAAGATTATGATATTACAGAAGCAATTTCTTTATTAAAAGAACTTGCCACTGCTAAATTTCGTGAAAGTGTTGATGTTGCTGTAAACCTTGGTATTGATGCACGTAAATCAGACCAAAACGTACGTGGCGCAGCGGTATTACCTAATGGTACAGGCCGTGATGTTCGTGTTGCTGTATTTACACAGGGCGCAAATGCTGAAAAAGCGAAAGAAGCTGGTGCTGACATCGTAGGTATGGAAGATTTAGCTGAATTAGTTAAAAAAGGCGAGATGAACTTTGATGTTGTCATCGCTTCTCCAGACGCTATGCGTGTTGTTGGCCAACTAGGTCAGATATTAGGCCCACGTGGTTTAATGCCTAACCCTAAAGTTGGTACTGTAACACCAGACGTTGTAACCGCTATTAACAATGCAAAATCGGGCCAAATCCGCTACCGCAATGATAAAAACGGTATCATCCATACTACTATTGGTAAGGCTGATTTCGACGATGCTAAATTACAAGAAAACTTAGAGTTTTTATTGGAAGCTTTAAAGAAAGCTAAACCAGCAAATGCTAAAGGTCAGTACATTAAGAAACTTTCTATATCAACTACAATGGGTGCCGGTGTATCGGTAAACCAAGCTAGTTTGACAGCTGTTTCTAAATAAAGTATCAATTACGGTACTTTACAAGGGTCAAATTATAAACTATAATTCCGCCCTTAAAAATTTTGGTAGGTGTTGTTTTCTTCGTTTACGAAGTAAAACAGCCCCGTCAAAGACCGTAGGTGTTGAGATAGGTATTTATTACTAATTTTGACTTAATTTATCCTACGTAGATGGTGATTACCCAGTATTTCCTAATTCTGGTCCTCGCCGTAACGGCCTAAGTTAATTATTAACCTAGGGATAGTAAATGCCGGTGATTTATTTAACCGGTGAACCAGGAGTCAAAACCAATGGCTATCAATCTTGATGACAAAAAAGCAATTGTTGCTGAAGTTCAAGAAGCTGCTAGTGGCGCTCACTCAGTTGTAATCGCGGATGCCCGTGGTGTTGCAGTTGAAGCAATTACTGTATTGCGTAAGCAAGCACGTGAAAATGGCGTATGGATGAAAGTTGTCCGTAATACATTAGCACGTCGTGCAGTAGAAGGTACTGAATTTGAATGTGTTTCTGACGTATTTAAAGGTCCTTCATTAATTGCTTTTTCAAGTGATCACCCAGGTGCTGCTGCTCGTTTATTCACAGATTTCGCTAAAGCTAACGAAAAATTTGAATTGAAAGCAGCTGCATTTGAAGGTAATTCAGTAGACGTAAATATGTTAGCTAAGCTACCTACTTACGACGAAGCGATTGCACGTTTAATGAGCGCAATGAAAGAAGCATCTGCAGGCAAATTAGTCCGCACGATTGCTGCAGTTCGCGAACAGAAAGAACAAGAAGCTGCTTAATAATTGTTAAACTCTTAAATTTAAGAGCACAATTCGCACTTTTTGTATTTATAGTTATTTATAACAACCATAAGGTTGTTAATTGAACAGGAAATTAAAAATGTCTATTTCTAAAGACGATATCCTAAACGCAGTTGCTGACATGTCAGTAATGGACGTTGTTGCTTTAATCGAAGCAATGGAAGAAAAATTTGGCGTATCTGCATCTGCTGCTGTTGCCGCTGCTGGACCTGCTGAAGCTGTTGAAGAGCAAAGTGAATTTAACGTTGTTATGACTAGCTTCGGTGAGAAGAAAGTTGCAGTAATCAAAGCAGTTCGTGGCGCTACAGGTTTAGGCCTTAAAGAAGCTAAAGACTTAGTTGAAGCTCTAGGCGTTGTTAAAGAAGGCGTTGATAAAGCTGAAGCTGAATCACTTCAGAAACTTCTTCAAGAAGCTGGTGCTTCTGTTGAGATCAAATAATCTGTTTTTAAACAGATTATTTGCCTGAAAAGGCAATGGCTGGTGACTTTAAAGTCACCGGCCTTTTTGCGCTAAAGAAAGTGGTTTTTTAAACCAAAAAAGTGCATGATTTGATGCTTGATTAAGTCTAGTATCATTTGCAATACCCTGTCTGATACCAATTGGATTAGCTAACCAAATGTATGTATTCATACTAAAGTTGTCTAGTCCAATTGGTATTTAAAAGGCAGATCGGCCATAACCAGCAAGCTGAGGAACCCCATGGTTTACTCTTACTCTGAAAAGAAACGTATTCGCAAGGACTTTGGTAAAAGTATACAAGTAATGGACTATCCATTCTTGTTATCAATCCAACTCGAATCTTTCCGTAAGTTTATTGATATTGATCCAACAGGTGAAACAGGCCTAGAGGCTGCATTTCATTCTATTTTCCCAATTAAAGCTTACTCTGGTAGCTCAGAATTACAGTATGTGAGCTACAGACTTGGCGAACCGTTATTTGATGTTAAAGAATGTCAAATCCGCGGTGTAACCTATTCTGCGCCGCTTCGCGTCAAATTACGTCTAGTAGTTTATGATAAAGAAGCGCCAGCAGGCACAGTTAAAGATATCAAAGAACAAGAAGTATACATGGGTGAAATCCCACTAATGACAGACAACGGTACGTTTGTTATTAATGGTACTGAGCGTGTTATTGTTTCGCAATTACATCGTTCGCCAGGTGTATTTTTCGATCATGATAAAGGTAAAACACACTCATCAGGTAAAGTGTTATATAACGCACGTGTTATTCCTTACCGTGGTTCTTGGCTAGATTTTGAATTCGATCCAAAAGACAACTTATTTGTACGTATAGATCGTCGTCGTAAATTGCCGGCTTCAATCATTTTACGTGCATTAGAATATTCTACTGAAGAAATTCTAGATATGTTCTATGACACAACTGATTTTTCAATCAAAGGCGATAAGCTGATCATGGATTTAATCCCTGAACGCTTACGTGGTGAAACGGCAACGTTTGACATATGTTTGAAAAATGGTGATGTTTTAGTAGAACAAGGACGCCGAATCACTGCTCGTCATATTCGCTCTTTATCTAAAGAAAAACTTGAAAAGTTAGAAGTTCCAGCTGAATACATCGTTGGTAAAGTTTTATCTAAAGCTTATATCGATGAGTCGACTGGTGAAGTAATCGCTGAAGCAAATGCTGAAATAACGTTAGAGTTATTAGCAGAACTTAGCCAAGCTGGACATAAAGTTCTTTCTACTTTATATATGAACGAATTTGATGTTGGTTCATATATGTCTGACACAATTCGTGTTGACGGAACTTCAAATAAGCTTGAAGCTTTAGTTGAAATTTACCGCATGATGCGTCCAGGCGAACCACCAACTAAAGATGCTGCAGAAACGTTATTTACTAACTTATTCTTTGCATCAGAACGTTATGACTTATCAACTGTTGGTCGTATGAAGTTTAACCGACGTGTTGGTAATGCTGACGATGTTGGTAGCGGAATATTATCAAACGAAGATATCATTTCAGTCATGAAAACCTTAATCGCCATTCGTGACGGTAAAGGCGAAACTGATGATATAGATCACTTAGGTAATCGTCGTATTCGCTCAGTTGGCGAAATGGCAGAAAACCAGTTCCGTGTTGGTCTAGTTCGTGTTGAACGTGCAGTACGTGAACGTTTAAGTCTAGGTGACTTAGATGCGATCATGCCACAAGACTTAATTAACGCTAAGCCTATTTCTGCCGCTGTGAAAGAATTCTTTGGTTCTTCACAATTGTCTCAGTTTATGGATCAAAACAATCCGTTATCAGAAGTTACGCATAAACGTCGTATCTCAGCTTTAGGCCCAGGTGGTTTAACGCGTGAACGTGCTGGTTTTGAAGTTCGAGATGTACATCCAACCCATTACGGTCGTGTATGTCCTATCGAAACTCCGGAAGGTCCAAACATTGGTTTGATCAACTCACTTTCGTGTTATGCACGTACTAACGATTATGGTTTCTTAGAAACTCCTTATCGTAAAGTAGTTGACGGTTTAGTGACTGATGAAATAGATTATTTATCAGCAATTGAAGAAGGTAACTTCGTAATTGCCCAAACTACAGCTCCGGTTGATAGTAAAGGTAATTTAGTTGACGGCTTAGTACAATGTCGTCATAAAAACGAATTTACATTAATCTCGGCAGACCAAGTTCAATATATGGACGTTTCGCCACAACAGATTATTTCGGTTGCAGCAAGTTTAATTCCATTCCTTGAGCACGATGATGCTAACAGAGCCTTGATGGGTTCAAATATGCAACGTCAAGCAGTACCAACCCTTATCGTAGATAAGCCGTTGATTGGTACAGGTATGGAAAAAGTAGTAGCTGTTGACTCAGGTGTTACAGCCGTTGCTAAACGTGGTGGTGTAGTCAGCTATGTTGACGCTTCACGTATCGTTGTTAAAGTTAATGAAGACGAAATGCATGCTGGTGAAGCCGGTATTGATATTTATAACTTAACGAAATACACACGTTCAAACCAAAATACATGTATCAACCAACGTCCACAGTGTCGTATGGGCGAACCTGTAACTCGTGGTGATGTGCTTGCCGATGGTCCTTCAACGGACATGGGTGAATTAGCCCTTGGTCAAAACATGCGTATTGCTTTCATGCCTTGGAATGGTTACAACTTCGAAGATTCAATGTTGTTATCTGAACGTGTTGCTACTGAAGATCGTTTCACAACGGTTCATATTCAAGAGTTAACATGTATCGCGCGAGATACTAAGCTAGGTAGTGAGGAAATTACTTCTGATATCCCTAACGTAGGCGAATCAGCATTATCTAAATTAGATGAAGCTGGTGTTGTTTACATTGGTGCTGAAGTTAATGGTGGCGACATCTTAGTGGGTAAAGTTACGCCTAAAGGTGAAACTCAATTAACACCAGAAGAAAAACTTTTACGAGCAATCTTTGGTGAAAAAGCCGCAGATGTTAAAGATAGTTCTTTACGAGTACCTAACTCAGTTAAAGGTACTATCATCGATGTGCAAATCTTTACCCGTGATGGTGTAGAAAAAGATAAGCGTGCCGTTGAGATTGAAGAGTTACAACTTAAAGAAGTTAAGAAAGATTTAGGCGATGAATTTAGCATCTTAGAAGATGGTATTTTCGCACGTGCTAAAAACCTTCTTCTCTCTGCAGGTCTAAACGAATCAGACATTAATGGCATGTCTCGTGCAAATTGGTTAGTTCAAAACTTGTCTGATGAAGGTCAGCAGTCAGAACTCGAACAAATTGCTGAGCAATACGACAACATTAAAGCTGATTTTGATAAGAAATTTGAAGTTAAACGCCGTAAGATCACCCAAGGTGCTGATTTAGCGCCAGGTGTTCTTAAAATCATTAAAGTTTACTTAGCGATAAAACGTCACATCCAACCGGGTGATAAAATGGCCGGCCGTCATGGTAACAAAGGTGTTATTTCAAACGTAGTACCCGTAGAAGATATGCCTTACGATCAACATGGTGTTCCAGTAGATGTAGTACTTAATCCGTTAGGTGTTCCATCACGTATGAACATTGGTCAAATCTTAGAAACTCATCTAGGTATGGCTTGTCGTGGTATTGGTGAAAAAATTAACCGTATGCTAGAGGCCCAACAAGAAATTCATAAGCTACGTAACTTCATTCAAGAAGTTTACAATGTTGGTGAATCTCGTCAAGTTGTTGATATTGCAAGCTTCTCAGACGATGAAGTTATGCGTTTAGCCGGTAACCTACGTGCGGGTCTTCCTATTGCTACACCCGCTTTTGATGGTGCTGCAGAGAAAGAAATTAAAGAAATGTTCAGACTTGCAGATATGCCTGAAAGCGGTCAGTTTATATTAACTGATGGTCGTACAGGTCGCGAATTTGAACGTCCAGTAACCGTTGGCTACATGTATATGTTAAAACTAAACCATTTAGTTGATGACAAAATGCATGCACGTTCTACAGGTTCTTACTCACTTGTAACGCAACAACCTCTTGGCGGTAAAGCGCAATTTGGTGGTCAGCGTTTTGGTGAGATGGAAGTATGGGCACTAGAAGCATATGGTGCTGCATATACGCTACAAGAAATGTTAACGGTTAAATCTGATGATGTTAACGGTCGTACTAAGATGTACAAAAACTTAGTTGACGGTGATCACAGAATGGAACCAGGCATTCCTGAGTCATTCAACGTATTGTTGAAAGAAATTCGTTCGTTAGGTATTAACATCGAATTAGATCAGGACTAGCTTCCAAAGCTGCATGCTGACTATCACATTGATGAGTCAGTACACGGAGAAAGCAGGGAACTGCTTTCTCTTTAAGGTTTAACTCCGACAGGAGAAGTGTGTGAAAGATTTACTTAAGTTTCTTAAGCAACAAAATCAAACAGAAGAGTTCGATGGTATACGTATCGGACTAGCATCACCTGACCAGATTCGTTCTTGGTCATTTGGTGAAGTAAAGAAACCTGAAACGATTAACTACCGTACGTTCAAGCCAGAACGCGACGGCTTGTTTTGTGCGCGTATTTTTGGTCCAGTTAAAGATTACGAATGTCTTTGTGGCAAATACAAACGTTTAAAGCATCGTGGTGTTATCTGTGAAAAATGTGGCGTTGAAGTTACATTAACAAAAGTTCGTCGTGACCGTATGGGCCATATCGAATTAGCTAGCCCAGTTGCACATATTTGGTTCTTAAAATCATTACCTTCGCGTATTGGTTTATTACTTGATATGACACTTCGTGATATTGAACGTGTACTTTACTTTGAATCATATGTTGTTACTGAACCTGGTATGACAACATTAGAAAAAAGTGCAATTCTTACCGAAGAAGAATATCTTGATGCTCTTGAAGAGCATGGTGATGAATTTGACGCGCTTATGGGCGCAGAAGCGGTTCTAGCTTTACTACAACAAATCGATTTAGACGGCGAAGTAGCGCAAATGCGTGAAGAGCTTCCTGAAATTGGTAGTGAAACGAAACGCAAAAAAGTAACTAAACGTTTAAAATTAATGGAAGCATTCGCTGCTTCAGGTAATAAGCCTGAGTGGATGATCATGAACGTATTACCAATTTTACCACCGGATTTACGTCCGTTAGTACCATTGGATGGTGGCCGTTTCGCTACATCTGATTTAAATGATTTATATCGTCGTGTTATTAACCGTAACAACCGTTTAAAACGTCTTCTAGATCTCGTTGCACCAGACATTATCGTACGTAACGAAAAGCGTATGTTACAAGAGTCTGTTGATGCACTTCTAGATAATGGCCGTCGTGGTCGCGCAATTACCGGTTCTAACAAACGTCCTCTTAAATCTCTTGCCGATATGATTAAAGGTAAACAAGGTCGTTTCCGTCAGAATCTATTGGGTAAACGTGTTGATTATTCTGGTCGTTCTGTAATTACTGTTGGTCCTACATTGCGTTTACACCAATGTGGTTTACCAAAGAAAATGGCACTTGAATTATTCAAACCATTTATCTACGGAAAATTAGAAGCTCGTGGTCTTGCGACAACAATTAAAGCAGCTAAAAAATTAGTTGAACGTGAAGGCGCTGAAGTTTGGGATGTACTTGATGAAGTAATCCGTGAACATCCAGTTATGCTTAACCGTGCACCTACACTTCATAGATTGGGTATTCAAGCATTTGAACCTGTTCTTATTGAAGGTAAAGCAATTCACTTGCATCCACTAGTTTGTGCGGCATACAATGCCGATTTTGATGGTGACCAAATGGCGGTTCACGTACCGTTAACTATCGAAGCACAAATGGAAGCCCGTACATTAATGATGTCTACTAATAACGTGTTATCACCAGCAAACGGTGAGCCGATTATAGTACCATCACAAGATGTTGTTTTAGGTTTGTACTACTTAACACGTGATCGTGTTAACGGTAAAGGTGAAGGCATGGCTTTCGCTGACACAAAAGAAGCCGAAAAAGCTTACCGTACTGGTGTTGCAGAACTACATGCTCGTGTGAAAATTCGTATTACTGAATATTTTAAAGATCAAGAAGGTAACTTTACCGTTCCTAAAACCATCTTACGTGATACGACTATTGGTCGTGCACTAATGTGGCAAGTTTGTCCAAAAGGTATGCCTTACGATCTAATCGATCAACCTCTTGGTAAAAAACCAATTTCGAAATTGATTAACCATGCGTATCGTAACCTAGGTTTGAAAGAAACCGTTATCTTTGCTGACCAAATCATGTACACGGGCTTCCATTATGCGATGATCGCTGGTTGTTCTGTTGGTATTGACGATATGGTTATACCTGATGCTAAATATACTATTATCGAAGAGTCGGAAGAAGAAGTATCTGAAATCCAAACTCAATTCGAACAAGGTTTAGTAACACAGGGCGAAAAATATAACAAAGTTATCGATATTTGGTCATCTGCCAATGAGAAAATCTCAAAAGCAATGATGGACAATTTATCAAAAGAAACTGTTATTAATCGTGATGGTAACCCTGAAGAACAAGATTCTTTCAACTCTATCTACATGATGGCCGATTCAGGTGCTCGTGGTAGTGCAGCTCAGATTCGTCAGTTAGCAGGTATGCGTGGTTTGATGGCTAAACCAGATGGTTCTATCATCGAAACGCCAATCAAAGCTAACTTCCGTGAAGGTTTGAACGTATCAGAATACTTCATCTCAACTCACGGTGCGCGTAAAGGTCTTGCCGATACAGCACTTAAAACAGCTAACTCCGGTTACTTAACGCGTCGTTTAGTTGATGTTGCACAAGATTTGGTTGTTACAGAACATGATTGTGGCACATATGACGGTTTACAAATGACTCCACTTATCGAAGGTGGTGATGTTGTTGAACCACTTAGAGAACGTGTTCTAGGTCGTGTTGTTGCTGAAGATGTTGTTAAACCTGGTACAGAAGAAGTTTTACTTCCTCGTAATACATTAATTGACGAAGCTTTATGTGATTTCATTGAAGAAAATTCAATAGATCAAATGAAAGTACGTTCAATTATTACGTGTAAAACCGATTTTGGTATTTGTGCTCATTGTTACGGTCGTGATTTGGCTCGTGGACATATGATCAACCAAGGTGAAGCAATTGGTGTTGTTGCGGCACAATCAATTGGTGAACCTGGTACACAGCTTACCATGCGTACATTCCACATCGGTGGTGCTGCATCGCGTGCTTCTGCTGAGAACAATGTACAAGTTAAAAATACAGGTACGCTTAAACTACAGAATGCTAAGTTTGTAACTAATTCTGAAGATCACCTTGTTATAACCTCACGTTCATCTGAACTTACCGTTATTGATGAGCTTGGTCGTGAGAAAGAACGTTATAAAGTTCCTTACGGTACTGTTCTTTCTAAGAAAGACGGCGGTGCAATTACAGCAGGCGAAACTATCGCAAACTGGGACCCGCATACTCACCCTATTATTACGGAAGTAGCAGGTAAAGTTCAGTTCGTTGATCTTTCTGATGGTGTAACTATGGTTCGTCAAACAGATGAACTTACTGGTTTATCAAGTATCATAGTGACAGAAGTTGGCCAACGTAATGCTACAGGTAAAGAAATGCGTCCAGCATTGAAACTTGTAGATGCTAAAGGCAACGAAGTCATGATTGCCGGGACTGAAATTCCAGCACTTTATTACTTACCGGGCAATGCAATAGTAAATCTAGAAGATGGTGCAGATGTAAACATTGGTGATGCACTAGCTCGTATACCACAAGCAAGTTCAAAAACTCGTGATATTACAGGTGGTCTTCCACGTGTTGCTGATTTATTTGAAGCGCGTAAACCTAAGCTTCCTGCGATTCTTGCAGAGAAAACAGGTGTTGTTGCTTTCGGTAAAGAAACTAAAGGTAAAGTTCGCTTATTGATTACTCAACCTAGCGGTGAAGTATACGAAGAGATGATACCTAAAACACGTTTATTGAATATCTATGAAGGTGAGCCAGTAATCAAAGGTGAAGTCATTGCTGATGGTCCTGAATCTCCACATGATATCTTACGATTACGTGGTGTTGCACCTGTTGCTAATTACATTGTTAACGAAGTACAAGAAGTATATCGTTTACAGGGTGTTAAAATTAACGACAAGCATATCGAAGTTATCGTACGTCAAATGATCCGCAAATGTGAGATCCTTGATGCCGGTGATGGTGAATTCTTGAAAGGCGAAATAGTTGAAGTGGCGCGCGTTAATATTGCAAACCGTGAACTAGAAGCTAATGGTAAGCAGCCAGCTGAATATGTAATGTTGATGATGGGTATTACAAAAGCCTCATTAGCGACTGAATCATTTATTTCAGCGGCATCTTTCCAAGAAACAACACGTGTACTTACTGAAGCCGCTGTTGCAGGTAAGAAAGATAAGTTACGTGGCTTGAAAGAAAACGTTATCGTTGGTCGTTTAATCCCTGCAGGTACGGGTTACTCTTACCATCAAGAACGAGCTAAACGTAAGCTTCAAGCACAAATGCCTGTTGAGGAAGTCACTGTTTCTGCTGACGACGCAGCACAAGCATTAACTGACGCACTAAATGCTAGTGATTAAGTAAAAATATAGTGTTAATGGCCTGTCCTACTTGACAGGCCAGAGTTTGACCTATAGAATTCCGCGACCCTATATTCTGTACTGTTTATGTATGGACATTAAGGTCGCGGATTTTCACGTTTATAAGGGTGTAAATTTCTCATTGATTGGAATTTACACAAGTTTAACTAATCGGGAGCTATTTAATGGCAACTATTAACCAATTAGTACGTAAACCACGTGTTAGACAAGTAACTAAAAGTAACGTTCCAGCGTTACAAGCTTGTCCACAACGTCGTGGCGTATGTACTCGTGTGTATACAACTACACCGAAAAAACCTAACTCAGCACTTCGTAAAGTTGCTCGTGTTCGTTTAACTAACGGCTTCGAAGTAACTTCATACATTGGTGGTGAAGGACATAATTTACAAGAGCATAGCGTTATATTAATACGCGGTGGTCGTGTAAAAGATTTACCGGGTGTGCGTTATCACACCGTTCGTGGCGCACTTGATTGTTCTGGTGTAAGCGATAGAAGACAAGGCCGTTCTAAATACGGTGCTAAACGACCTAAATCTTAAGTTTTCCTCTCTATTTCCTAATAGATAGGAAGAGAAAAAAACGTTAAGTAAGGCCAAATAATAAATTTATATATTTTGGATTAATCCTGAATACTACGGAGAATTAAGATGCCAAGAAGACGCGTCGTAGGGCAACGTAAAATATTGCCAGATCCTAAGTTCCATAACGAACTTTTAGCAAAATTCATCAACATCCTTATGGTTGATGGTAAAAAATCTACTGCAGAAAAAATTGTTTACGGTGCATTAGACATTTTAACTGAAAAAAACAGTGAAAAAACTCATTTAGAGCTTTTCGAAACTGCTTTAGATAATATCCGCCCATCTGTCGAAGTTAAATCTCGTCGTGTTGGTGGTTCTACTTATCAAGTTCCAGTTGAAGTTCGTCCAGTTCGTCGTAATGCTCTAGCCATGCGTTGGTTAGTTGAAGCAGCTCGTAAACGTGGTGAAAAATCAATGGCTCAGCGCCTAGCTAACGAAATGTTAGATGCGTCTGACAGCAAAGGTTCAGCGGTTAAGAAACGTGAAGACGTTCACCGTATGGCTGATGCTAACAAAGCGTTTGCTCACTACCGCTGGTAATCTAGCAGTATTGAATGAATGTATTACCTACTTTTGCTTCATATCAAAAGTAGGTACATGGCTAGCAAGAGTTTCTCTTGCTAGCCATACTAATTTTACGGACTAGCAGTTTTAGGCAGTTCATAATAATTATAAGACAGTAATATTAAATAAATACTCACACTGTTGAGAATATTTACTTAATAGCATTAAATATTAGTGACTAAGAATTAGAGGATTTCATTTTGGCACGTATCACCCCTATTGAGCGCTACCGTAATATTGGTATCTGTGCGCACGTAGATGCTGGCAAAACGACAACCACAGAACGTGTATTATTCTACACTGGCCTTTCACATAAAATAGGTGAGGTGCACGATGGCGCCGCTACTATGGATTGGATGGAACAGGAACAGGAACGTGGAATAACGATTACTTCTGCAGCAACTACATGTTTCTGGAAAGGTATGGACGCTCAATTCGTAGATCACCGTATTAATATCATCGATACACCTGGGCATGTTGACTTCACTATCGAAGTTGAGCGTTCGTTACGTGTGCTTGACGGTGCTGTTTTAGTTCTCTGTGCATCCTCAGGTGTTCAGCCACAAACCGAAACTGTTTGGCGACAAATGGAAAAGTATGCCGTTCCCCGTATTGTTTTTGTAAACAAGATGGATAGAACGGGTGCAGATTTTCTTGCAGTTGTAGGACAACTTAAAACACGTTTGGGTGCTAAGGCTGTACCTATTCAGCTACCTATTGGTGCAGAAGAGGATTTTTCAGGTGTAGTCGATCTCATTAAGATGAAAGTGATCAACTGGAATGAAGCTGATCACGGTATGACATTTAGTTACTCAGAAATTCCTGCCGATATGCAAGAGCTTGCAGACGAATGGCGTGAAA
>Ga0307492_10000316_pt1 | contig 20782 bp, 32 predicted proteins | sample SI3LmetaG_FD_202365 | JGI IMG/M metagenome (GOLD analysis project Ga0307492, IMG submission 202365) | Sea-ice brine microbial communities from Beaufort Sea near Barrow, Alaska, United States - SI3L | ecosystem: Environmental > Aquatic > Marine > Coastal | place: USA: Alaska | collected 2017-05-06 | reverse complement strand
CAAGGCTGGGAAATTGCAACCTTAGAAAACTGGGACGGCCGTGAGCTGTTCACAGGTGACGCGCCGATGCGGAGAGCACGCTAATGGTACCTAACACAAACCGAGGCATGGGCAAAAAGCCTGTACCCCTTATCGCTAGCGGCGCAAAAAGCACCACAGATGTGATGTGGGCAACCATACGCAAGCTAAAAACCTTTAGCAGTAAGGCCTTACTTAGCGAGATTAACAGAACGCTTCCTGTAAAAGATCGCACCGTTAAACTCTACGTTGACCGGCTATTAAAGGGGCATTACTTAACGGTTAAGGCCGTAGCTAATGTGAGTGGCTGTAGGCGTGAACATGTCTACGAGTTGATTAACGACGTAGGGATAGACACACCACAATTAACCATGGACGGCACCCCAAGCCCTCAAGGTATGGCCCGTGAGCAACTTTGGCGAGCCATGCGCATTATGGGCGACTTTGATGCTTGGGATCTAATGCTTGCGGCTAGCACCGAGCGTAAGGCAATAAGGATTTCTGTAGCTGTGGAATACATCAAACACTTATACGACGCAGGTTATTTAGCTAAAACAACGGAATGCTCACGCGGCCTAAGCCCACGGCGTGCGCGCTATCATTTTTTACCCAGCATGTTCTCCGGCCCTAAACCGCCACAAGTGCAGCAGGTAAAGCAGGTTTTTGATCCGAATCTAGGCAAAGTGATGCCTAAGGTAAACAGGGAGGAAAGCTCATGATTTTAGCCACAGATGCACAGCCATTGTGGCTTACAGAACTGCGCACTCAATGTGTATCAAAAAGCCAAAAGGCTGTAGGTGAAGAAATTGGCTATAGCCCAGCGGTAGTGAACCAAGTGCTGGCCAATAAATACAGAGGCGACGTAAGCAAAGTAGAAGCCGCAGTGCGCGGTGCCTATTTAGGCGCAACCGTAGGCTGCCCAGTGCTGGGCGAGCTTGCCGTAAACAAATGCTTAGGCCACCAGAAAGCACCCTTTGCAGCCACTAACCCAACGCGCGTTAAGTTGTTTCGCGCTTGTAGAAACAGCTGTCCTCACAGCCTTGGAGTGTAATTATGAATGCAATAAAGAACCCAATTAACGTACAAAACCGCCTCATGCTAGAGCGTGTGGCCTGCGCAGGCACAGTGATCAAACAACTGGTGGCCGATGGCTTTACGGTACTTGATGTGAACGTAGCCTGCGCTAAACCCGTGATTGAAATTCAGCGTACAAGGCGCACTGAAAAATTAAAAGGTGTGATGAAGAAACGTGGCGCGGACTTACATGGCGTTTATAGAACCTTGGCCAGTGTTAAGTACTTAGGCTGCCAAGTTGAATGGACGGAGCGATAACTATGGACACTACAAACCCTAGTTACTACATCATTGATGTGGGTCTAAGCCGCAGGCTTGAGGTGTTGTGCTTGCGGTCTACTAGCACCCCTGGTCGCTTCACCTATAGCTTAGATGAAGCCCAGCGGATCCCTGAATCCTTTCTCATTCAACACTTAGAAATCTACGACAACGGTGATACCACGCGAGCCATCCTTTGTGATCGACTCCACGCCTACACCGGCGATCCTATGGATTTTATTAAACCACTTACTCTAACAAAAGGAGCAGAAACATGGCTATCTCAGCGATTCCAGAAGGTTATTTAAAGAACCAATCAGGGCACTTAGTGCCCAAAGAGCTTGTGAGTGAAATTGACTTAGTGCGCGATGATCTAGTGCTTGAAATAGTAGAAAAGGCCCAAGGCCTACGTGCCAAAATGGTGAGCTTCAAACAGGAAGTATTTGATGACATTGCCGCATTTATCGAGCTGTCTGGCGAAAAGTACAACCTGCACATAGGCGGTAATAAAGGCAACGTAACGTTACTGAGCTTTGACGGCCGCTACAAAATCCAGCGCACTATTGCAGAACACATGGTGTTTGATGAGCGTTTACAGGTGGCCAAAGAACTAATCGATCAGTGTATTCATAGCTGGTCGGAAGGTTCTTCGGCCAACATTCGCGCCCTGATTGAGCATGCGTTCCAAGTGGACAAGCAAGGCAAGATCAGCACCGCCCGTGTGTTGGGCCTACGCCGTTTAGATATCAATGACGGGGCATGGGTCAACGCCATGGATGCCATTTCAGACAGTATGCAAATCACCGGCACCAAGGCCTACGTACGCATTTACAAGCGCGTAGGTGAGAATGCATGGCAACCCATCGCATTAGACTTGGCGGCTTTATGAGCAGCTTAGCCATATCTCAAAAATGGCACGATCAAGTAGCTCCGTGTTTAAGTCATTTGGAAAATCAAGGGTGCGAAGTGCTTGCTGTTCATATTAACGAAACCAAGGTCAGCGTGCATATAGAGCATGACAAGGCCGCTAGATCATTGCCTAATTCAGGCTGCATGATCAAGGGTAAAACCACCTTAGGCAAGGTCGAAGTTGGCCAGTGTAACGTATGGTGGGCCATTTACCCATGAGCAACCGTAACTCACTAATGGCGCAGGTTCACATTGCTCGTAAAGAGTTAATGCTAGACGACGACACCTACCGCAGCTCCTTAAATTCGGCCACAGGCAAAACCAGCTGCGCTGATATGGGCGTGATGGATTTACATAAAGCTGTGCAGTGGTTCAAAGACCACGGCTGGAAGCCAAAGAACAAGGGGCATAAATACAGCCCTAAAAGTGGTAAACGCCCATTTGATGAAAAAACCCAACGCGAAAAAATACGCGCGTTATGGATCGGCATGGCTAAGCAAGGGTTGATACGAGATGGAAGCGAGCGCGGCTTAGGCAACTGGATTAGACGTATGACCGCGAAGCACAACGGTGGCATAGGCTGGCAGGCCCTTGAGTTTGTACCAGAGGGCTGGTTAACGCCATTAATTGAGGATTTGAAACGGTGGAAAATGAGACTAGAGGAGGCGCAATGAGCAACAACCAAACCGAACTATTCGACCCCATTGATGCCGATTTAGACGACCTATTAGCCCATCTAGACGATGCCGTGCGTGGCGATCCAAGGGCATGGCCTAATACCTTAGCAGACTTAGTGGATGTGTTTACAGACCACCTGTATCGCAGGGACAAACACCCAGAGGCAGTGGCTAGAGAAAAGGCCCAAAATTTAATCACCGTATTGGCCAGTTATTTTGGTGGCCGTCAAATCTACTTACCGAGGGATGAAACCCTGCGTCGTGCATTGCGTGATAACTTGATCTGGCAACAAATGAAAAGCGGTAATGTTGAAGAACTAGGTAGGCGTTACGGACTAACGAGGCAGCAGATTTATAATATAGCGGCGCAACAGAAGAAGTTGCATGTGGGCAAAGTTCAATTTGAGTTAAAACTCAATGGACAACAGTAAGGCCAACCATCAAATAATGTGAATGCCCCTATCGCCACGAAAGCCACATCAACCAGTGACCTGTTAGACAAAAATTTATAAAATTGTTACCTTACACTCCTATATAAGTTATGCCATAAGGAGTACTTAATGCTGGAGTGGTTTAAAAGCCTTAGTGATGCAAATATCATTACCATCGGTTTGTTTTTATTAGCAGCGATTTTTGGTGCCATCAAATGGTTTTTTTCCTCTACTAAAGACGAAGGAGCGATTGTTAGCAGTAGGCAATTTTCCACTATTGAAGGCAATAGTAATACAGTTCGTCAAGAAAGCTTTACAGGCAATACAAATCACACTACCGTCGGTATAACCCACGAACAGTACAAACAAGACTTAGAAGAAAAGCAAGGTAGAATTGAAACATTACTGATCGATCAGGCCCTCAGCAAACGAGACATTCAAGACCTCACCAAGCAATTAGCAGAGGTGAAAACTCAATTAAGTGATCCCCATGCAAGCTATGAGACTCACGTTAAAAACCTTGAGCAGCGCATTGAAGAATTAACAGATCAGCAAGGCATTATCCCAAAAGTTCTTCTTGATGAGGCCATTGCCGCGCTAAAGGCTGGTGATCAAAATAAAGCCGATGCCACCTTAGCTAAGGTGGAAGAGTCTGCACAAAGTTATATTGAAGCCGCCGCAGAAGCCGCCTATCAACGCGCCCACATTGCCAACGATCAGATCGAATATCGGTTGGCTTTTGCACATGCCAAGCGGGCCACTCAGCTTAGGCCTGACATAGGCCGCTACGCTAACTATGCTGGAGAGAAATCAGCCAATTTAGCCGAGTTCGACAAAGCCATTGGTTATTATGAGCAAGCCCTTAAAAGCGACCTAGCCACCTTTGGGGAAGACCATCCTACAGTGGCAATAGTTCGCAATAACCTAGGCCTGGCATGGAACCTTAAAGGCGAGTTCGACAAAGGCATGGGTTATTGTGAGCAAGCTCTTAAAAGCGACCTAGTCACCTTTGGGGAAGGCCATACTCGAGTGGCACTACGTCGCAATAACCTAGGCGGTGCATGGGAAACCAAGGGCGAGTACGACAAAGCCATTGGTTATTATGAGCAAGCCCTTAAAAGCGGCCTAGTCACCTTTGGGGAAGACCATCCTACAGTGGCAATTTACCGCAATGGCCTAGGCACTGCATGGGCCTCTAAAGGTGAGTACGACAAAGCCTTTGGTTATTATGAGCAAGCCCTTAAAAGCGGCCTAGCCACCTTTGGGGAAGACCATCCTACAGTGGCAATTTACCGCAATAACCTAGGCACTGCATGGGCCTCTAAAGGTGAGTACGACAAAGCCATTGGTTATTATGAGCAAGCCCTTAAAAGCGACCTAGCCACCTTTGGGGAAGGCCATCCTGAGGTGGCAACACGTCGCAATAACCTAGGCAGTGCATGGTGCTCTAAAGGCGAGTATGGCAAAGCCATTGGTTATTATGAGCAAGCCCTTAAAAGCGATCTAGCCACCTTTGGGGAAGACCATCCTCAAGTGGCAACATATCGCAATAACCTAGGCATGGCATGGAAAGCCAAGGGCGAGTACGACAAAGCCATTGGTTATTATGAGCAAGCCCTTAAAAGCGCCCTAGCCACCTTGGGAGAAGAGCATCCAACAACCAAAGGCATTCAAAGCAACCTATTGCGTGCTCAAGAGGCTAAGAATGAATAAGCCATGTATTAATAGTCAAACGCTTTAATCCCACACCCCACAGCTAATCCCCCACAATTGGCCTCACAGACATTTAATCTAGTGAGGCCACCATGCCACAACCCACCCTTCAAATACCAACCGATGCCTTAAAACTTGACGTGCTGCGTTATAGCGACAACGGCAATTCCACTCAATCATTAACCTTTGTAGCCGGTGAGTTTTTTTGCCATGGGCTAGAAGATGAACATCGTGCCAAAAAAGTGGCAGGCGAAACCCGCATACCCAATGGCGTGTATGAAGTGAAATTTCGTGAGGCAGAATCCGGCCTTACGCTTAAATACCGCGAAAAGCACCCATGGTTTACGTATCACTTAGAAGTGCAAGACGTGCCCAACTTCACCTACGTGTACATCCACATTGGCAATACAGAAAAGCACACCGATGCTTGTTATTTGGTGGGCAACACCACCAACAACAACCAAGTAAATACCGCCTTTTTAGGTAAATCTACTGCTGCCTACAAGCGCCTATACACCCGTGTGAGTGCGCACTTAAACGCAGGCAAACGGGTATTTATCGAATACAAAACCATTGATGCCAATGGCCTAGTAGGAGGTGCCGCATGAGTTTTATCACCAAAATTTTAGGCGGCGGCCTAACCAAAGTGGTTGGTGGCATTGCAGACGTGGCCGATCGGTTTATGGAAACGCCTGACGAAAAAAGGGAATTCAAACTCGCCGTCGAAACGCTACTGCAAAAGCGTGACTCTGAGGTGGAGCAAACCATCCGTGCAGAGCTAGGAGCCAAAGAGCGTGTGCTGGTAGCCGAATTAAACCAAGGCGATAACTACACAAAGCGTGCGCGGCCTACGGTGGTGTATGCAGGGCTTTTGTTCATTGGCATTAACTATGTGTTGTTTCCCATTGCTGGCCGTTTGCTGCAGTTGTTTGGTGTTGAGGGCGTCACTGTAGAGCCCTTGGCTAACTTGCCTACCGAGTTTTGGGCCGCATGGGGTGGCATCTGTGCTACTTGGTCTATTGGGCGTAGTGCAGAAAAGCGAGGCACCCGAAACAAGCTAACGTCGGCCATCACTGGCTCGCCTGTTCCTAGCAGTTTATTGGATTAGCCATGGACGTTGCAGACCAAGCCCGCCAGCGAGACCAAGCCTTGCTACGCCAACAAACCCACCGCGAGCAGGCAACGCCTGTGGTGCGCGACGGCATACGCTGTTGTTTGGATTGTGACACCGCCATCGATAAGCGCAGGCTGCAGGCCTACCCCAGCGCAGTGCGCTGTGTGGAGTGTCAGCAGATCCACGAGCAGCAAGCACGCCAAAGGAGCCTATAAACATGGATTACGAACAGGCCGCCTTTTGGTGGAACGTGCTGCTTACCATCGCTATGTCGTTCATTGGGTTGTATGCGTGGATCACCGCTCGCCAAAAGGCCAACCGCGAAACCATAGACGAGGTTGATATTAGGGTGGTGCGGATAGAAGAGCACATCAAGCACATACCCAACAAACGGGAAATGGACGCGCTTCATAGGCGCATTACAGAAGTGGCTGAAGTGCAAAAGCGAATGGAAGGCGAGATGCATCAAATCAACCACACCTTGCGCCTTATAAACGAATTTCTAATCAAGCAAGGGAGTTAACCCATGCAATTTAAAACCCACGTACAAGAAGACCAGCGGCTGGTTATTTTACGCCTGCTGCACGAAGCACAAGGCTATGACTTAAACAGCGCCATTATTCAAATGGCCTTAGCTGAGTTTGGCCATCGCCCCAGCCGTGACCAGCTGCACACGGAGCTAGCCTGGCTAGAAGAACAAGGCCTTATTCTGTGCAGCCAAACAGCAAGCGTTAAAGTAGCCAAGCTTACCACCCGTGGTGCAGACGTTGCAGACGGCAGGTCTGTGGTGCCAGGTGTAAAAAAGCCAAGCCCCGGGGAATAGCATGACGGAACGCAAAACAAGAGGCAGGCCCAGCAAAGTAGATATGTTGCCTGCTGAATTAAAAGCGATGCTCGACAAGCTGTTGCGTGAAAGCAAGCACACCCAGCTTGATATTTTAGAGCAAATTAACCAGCACCTAGCCCCAAACGAACAACTAAGCCGCAGCGGCTTTAATCGTTACTCTACTCGCATGGAATCGGTGGGTGCAAAACTGCGCGAAACCCGCGAGATTGCTAACGTGTGGATGGCTCGCTTTGGCGATGACCAAGGCAGTGATGTACTGCAGCTGGTTGTGGAAATGATGCAGTCTGCGTTATTTAAAGTAGCCCTAAAAGCTAGCGACGATGACGAAGATGAATTATTCGATCCAAAAATGCTTGCAGACGTAAGCCTTGCAGTGCAGCGTTTGTCTCGCGCTGCAGAGATGAATAACAAACGAGAACAAGCCATCCGTAAGGAGATGGCGCTAGAAGCTGCAGCTACCGTGGATGCTATAGCAAGCCAGGGCGGCATGAGCAAAGCCACTATTGATAACCTTAAGAAAGAAATCTTAGGAGTTGCATAATGTCGGAAATCGACCTAAGCCAAGGCGTATTACTGGGTTATCAAAAGCGGTGGCTAGAAGATAAGTCGCAGCTTAAAATTGCAGAAAAAAGCCGCCGCACAGGTTTAACGTGGGCCGAGGCTGCCGATGCCGTATTAACCGCTGGCGCATCTAAAACCGCTGGCGGGCACGATCATTTTTATGTGGGCAGTGGCAAAGACATGGCCATTGAGTTCATAGACGCCTGCGCCATGTGGGCTAAATCGTTTGATAAAGCGTGCACTGCCATTTCTGAAGAAGACATCTTCGACGAAGATCAAGACAAATCTATTCTCACTTACATCATTCGCTTTAGCAGCGGCTTTAAGATTCAAGCCCTGTCATCTAGCCCTAGCAACCTGCGTGGCCGTCAAGGCTCGGTAACGATAGACGAAGCCGCCTTTCATGATCGGCTAGACGAAGTGCTTAAGGCTGCCCTAGCCCTCACAATGTGGGGCGCAAAAGTGCGCCTGATTAGCACCCACAATGGCTACGACAACCTGTTTAATCAGCTCATTACAGACAGCCGCGCAGGCAAGAAGCGTTACTCTGTACACCGCCTCACCCTAGATGACGCGTGTGAAGACGGCTTGTATCAGCGCATTTGCCAAGTTAATAAAACCGTGTGGTCTTTGTGCGCAGAGGAAGAGTGGAAACAAAACTTATTGAGCGACACCGCTACAAAAGAAGATGCATTAGAAGAGTACTACTGTGTGCCCAAGCACGGCAGTGGCAGCTACCTTAGCCGCATGCTTATTGAATCTTGCACTGTAGAAACGCCCGTATTTCGGTACCAAGGCACTAGCGAGTTCAACCTATGGCCAGAACACCTGCGCCAGGCAGAGATTAACGACTGGTGTAATGAGCATTTACTACCCATTTTAACCACCCTTAATCCTAAGCTTGAGCACTGTTTTGGTGAAGACTTTGCAAGGGTGGCCGACTTAACTGTAATGGCCCCCATGGCCATAGAGCAGAACCTAAAGCGCACTGTGCCGTTTTTAGTAGAGCTGCAAAACATGCCCTATAAGCAGCAAGAACAAGTGATGTATTTCATTTGTGACCTCTTGCCGCGTTTGCGTGGTGGGGCTTTAGATAACCGTGGCAACGGTGGTTACCTAGCAGAGCAAGCGGCCTATAAGTACGGCAGCATCATGCAAAAGGTAGACCTTAGCCAGCGTTGGTATTTAGACAACATGCCGGTATTTAAAGCCGCTTTTGAAGATCAAAATATAAGCATTCCAAAAGATGCGGATGTGGTGGCCGATTTACAGGCGATCAAAGTCATCAAGGGTATTGCCAAAGTACCAGACGTAAACACCAGCACCGTTAAAGGCAAAAACCGCCACGGCGATGCCGCCATTGCGTTGGTGCTGGCCTACTTTGCTAGCGTGTCTGAAATTCTATCTTACGACTACGAAACAGTAGATCCGCGTGCAAGTGGCCAGCAAGGCGCAGATCAACATCCAGATTCTATAAACACCAGCCGCTACGACAGCAGTAGCCGAGGCATCTTATGAGCGTCACTATGACTAAAAGCACCATCCTGGGCCCCAACGGCCAGCCCATCCAAAAGCACGCGCTGGTAGATGAGATAGACGACGCCCAACTGACAGGCATTCGCAATATGTGGAGCCATGGCAGCATTGCAGCAGGGCTAACACCGGTGAGCCTAGCACGGGTGTTAGAAGCCGCTGCCGATGGTGATCACCATGATTTTCTAACCCTTGCAGAAGAAATGGAAGAGCGTGATTTGCACTACGCTTGCGAGCTAAGCAAACGCAAGCTAGCCGTGAGCGGTATTGAACCTAACGTAGAACCGGCGGGCGACGATCAGAAGGCCCTAGACATTGCAGAGGAGATCCGCCAACTAGTGCAGCAGCCTAGCTTTGGCGACCTAATCGATGGGTGTTTGGATGGCTTGGGCAAGGGCTATGCCGTTGTGCAGCAAGATTGGGAAACGTCTGCCAAACAATGGATGCCTACCAATTGGCAATGGCGCGACCCGCGTTTCTTTGCCATTAACCGTGCAGACGGCAAAGCGCTGCGCCTGCTAACCGATAACGACCCAGTAATTGGCGAAGCCCTAGCCCCGTGGCGCTGGGTGCAACACATGCCCCGTGTAAAGATGGGTTTGCCTATACGAGGTGCATTAGCAAGGCCAGCAGCAGTGGCCTACATGCTTAAAAGCTTCGCCCTTGGCGACTGGATGACCTTTGCCGAGGTGTTCGGTATGCCTATTCGTATTGGTAAATACCACGGTGGTGCCACACCCGAAGAAAAAGCCACCCTACGCCGTGCAGTGGCCAACATAGGCACAGACGCCAGTGCGATCATGCCAGAACAAATGAAGATAGAGCTGCTTGAACGTAGCAAGTCTAGCGGCGGTGAAACCATGTACAAAACATTGTGCGAGTGGTTAGACAAGCAAGTGAGTAAGGGTATCCTCGGCCAAACCATGAGTGCTGATGACGGTGCCAGCTTAAGCCAGGCACAGGTTCATAACGAAGTGCGCATGGATATTTGTAAAGCGGATGTGCGTCATCTTGAAAAAACCCTCAATAGAGACGTAATACAAGCGTATGTAAAATTGAACCATGGGCCACAGCCTCACTACCCTAAAATCACCTTCCCAATGGCCGAGCCAGAAGATTTGATTGCGCTAACCGAAGGCTTAAAAGAGCTGGTGCCGCTAGGCTTAAACGTATCAGTAGCTCAAGTGCGTGACAAGTTTGCACTGCGCGCACCGCAGGCCGATGAAGAGACTCTAGGGCAAGTAGCCGCAGGCGAGCCTACACCTGATACGCCAAGCAAGGCGACCAACAAGATAGCCCTTAACCGCGCTCAGTCGCCTCAGGCGGTAGAAGACGAGCTTTTAGAACTGGAGAACATGATGCTAGAAGACTGGCAGCAAACCATTACCAACGTAACTGATCCCGTGCAAAAACTATTGGATCAATCCACCACCTTAGAAGAAGTAAAGGCAGGCCTGCCGGATCTAATGGAACAAATGGATGCCACAGCTTTAGTAGATGGCATTGCTAGCGGGCTATTTATGGCGCGTGGTGCTGGCTATGAAAGCTAACTTCACCCCCAAACCACCCCAAGCCGCCTTAGACTACTTTAGAGATAAAGCGCTAACGCCAAGCTTTCATCATTTAGATGTATATAGAGAAGAGCACGGCATTGCTTTCGTTGTAGCCAAGGCTACCGCTTTAGATATTTTAGAAGTGATTCACAATGCAGTAGACCAGGCATTGGCCGAAGGCCGAACACTAGCCCAGTTTAAAAAAGAGCTAACGCCCGTGCTGCAGCAACTGGGTTGGTGGGGAGAAAGCGAGGAAGTGGATCCTGTTACTGGCGATAAAGTTAATGCGCAGCTAGGTAGCCCAAGGCGTTTAAAAGTAATTTACCGTACCAACTTGCGCACCGCTCGTGCAGCTGGCCAGTGGGATCGTATTCAACGCAGCCAACAAACCCACCCCTATTTGCTGTATCAACTGGGCCCTAGCGAAAACCACCGCGAACAACACCAAGCGTGGGAAGGGTTACTACTGAAAGCCGATGACCCTTTTTGGGCGACCCACTTCCCACCCAACGGTTGGGGGTGTAAGTGTCGAGTGCGTCAAGTGTCTAAAGTAGAACACCAGCGTTTGGCTGATTCCCGCCGCTACCAAACCCAAGCACCCAAGCTTGAACAAGTGCAATGGACCAACAAGCGCACGGGTGAAGTTAAGCAGGTAGAAAAAGGCATAGACCCGGGTTGGGATCACAACCCTGGGCAAGCGCGCAAAAAGCACTTAGATGCGCTACTAGAGGAAAAACAACAGACCGCGAAAAAGCGCCTGTAAGGGGCGCTTGCGCTAAAACCCACACAAGGGCCGCGATATTTCTTTAAAAAGCCGTGGTCGAAGCGTTAAACGGGTGTTAAACGCTATTGTAATGCAAACTTATAGACGGAACTGGTTACGTAACCCTAATCCAATTAGAAACAAGAAAACAAATCCAAAAAACCCGTTAAATCCTATCGTTGTGTAGAACAAGGTAAGTTGTTCTGGGCATGCCTCAATCCCTTTTGGGTAGAGTTGCTCATACAGACTCTGTGACCGTCGAGTTAGGCTACCAAATGGCAAACTGTTGCTTAGGCTGTAATAAAACGCAAGTGTCCAGTTATTAATGGGGGATGTTTGTAAGTATAGGTTCGTGTGCAAAAAGACTACCGCCCACAATAATATAAATGGCCTGAGTATACTTTGGCCATAGTTGCTAACCATTTCATATAAGTAATTTATAGAAAGATTTGCTATATGCGTTTCTTCATGCCATCGCTTTGCTCGCATTTCTTGAGCAAAGTATCGTTGTTCCGCAGCATGGTCCTGGCGAGTCACAGCCATCTGCTTTAGTTGCCGATATGCTTGTGCATCCTCAAACCGGCTGGCCCGATAAAATATCCATTTATACCGTTTGGGGTTCCGAGAATACTTTACGACGATGCCCGCAACAGATTCGGGAGAGATGTTGGATTGGAAAAACTCAGGCACCTTGTCGAACCTAGAGTTTTCAAAGTGCACCGTTTGAGCGTAGGAGCAAGATAAAAACTGTGCCGTTCCGTGGAAAGTGCAATTGCCAAACGACACCATTTCATCAAATGTATTGGCGTAAACGAAGACAGGTTGGCTAAAAGTCGACTTAGTGAAGTTGCAGTTACCACCCACTGTAGATTTATTAAAACTGAACGATCCGATGCAATCAATCTCACTAGCTTCTAAATCGTTACTTATCTTTAAAGAGTCAATTGTTAGGCCCTTATGGAGAGTGCTTTTTTTTAGGATTAGTGTGTTCATTGTGTTATTAAGCATGAAATTGAGAGAGCTGTGGCACATCGTGTTGGCTAAATTTAATGTACCAATTTTTCTACAAAATGAGACTTCACCAAAAAACGTGGCCTTCTGAAAATCAAAAGAGGTGGTTCCAAAGGTAGTTGGCGCTGCGGTGAGACTTTCATGAAACACCGCTCCAACAAAGGTTGGGTGCTGAACACGGTCACCGATAGTGACGTTACATTTAAAAATAAAACCATCAAAGCAGTGCCCTCTGAAATTACCGTCTATGGTTAACATAGGAACCTCAGCAGTATCAATAAAATCTTCGCCCATCCATTCATTCCAAGCATCCTTACCTTCGAGGTGTTTTGTAACAGCGACCTCTAACGACACTATACCTTCTTCAATTGACGATTCACTTATCATTTTGCTTGTTCCTTTTTAAGCAGGTTGATGTTTAATATTAGCCTATTTCACTGCTTATCACTGGTTTAATCAAAAACCCAAATTCATTCAAACGCTTGAATCCCACAGTATAACCGCCTAGCCCTAACATGGGCGCATGAAAACGATTCTTGCTCTCAACTCCACATTACAAGCCTTTAGCTCTGCCGCTTTACCGGAAGAGCTGTTGCTTGTGCCCGCAGGCCAATTTGCTGGCCGCGACGGACGTGGCTGGTCTAACCCTAATCCTCAGCTTGTTATTAATGCAGCGCAAGATTTTGGCTTAGATATAGCGATAGACATTGAGCACTCCACAGAACTTAAAGGCCCAAAGGGTGATCCAGCGCCAGCAATGGCATGGATTGCTATCGCAGACTTGTTTGTTAGAGACGGCGCTATTTGGGGCAAGGTGCAATGGACTGACGCTGGCAAAGCCTTAATAGAAGGCAAAGCCTACCGCTACTACAGCCCCGCATTTCGTCATGACGCCACAGGCTATGTCACTACTTTATCTAGCGTTGGTTTAACCAACCGCGCAAACCTAACCCAACTACCAGCGCTGAATCATCAGCAGGAGAAACCCATGGACAAGATTTTAACCAAGCTCGGCTTGCGTGCCGATGCTACCGAAGACGCTGCTGTAGCTGCTATCGATAAGCTAGGCACAGACCACTTGTTGGCTCTGAACAGCGCGCAACAGGTAGACGTGACTAAGTTCATTCCTGCCGAAACGCATCAGCTTGCACTTAACCGTGCAACTACAGCAGAGGCGGCTATTGCTGCCAGTGCACTGGCTAGTTTAGAAAGCGAAGCGACCACGGTTGTAGACGCAGCCATTGCAGGCGGCCAAGTAGCCCCTGCTAACCGCGATCAATATTTAGCGTTGTGTCGTGCAGAGGGTGGCTTAGAGCAAGTGAAAACCTTGTTTTCCTCTGCCCCTAAAGTGTTGGCTCCTGCCCAAGACTTAAGTGACAAGCCACCAGGTACCGGCGCAAGCAAGCTAGATGAAACGCAGCTAGCCATGTGCCGCCAGTTGGCTTTAACCGAAGCAGAATTTTTAAGCGCACAGGCTGCAGATTAAGCCTGCGCCCTGAACCACACTTTATTTAACGATTAGAGGTCTTCCCATGATCATTACACCCGCAGCATTAGCCGCCGCATTTGTTGGCTTTAAAAAGCACTTCCAAGACGGCCAAACCAGTGTTGAACCGATGTACCTTAAAGTAGCTAGCCATGTGCCTAGTTCTACGGCTAGCAACACTTACGCGTGGCTAGGTAAAGTGCCAGGCATGCGCGAGTGGCTTGGGGATCGTCAGCTCAACAACCTTGCAGCCCATGGCTACAGCATCATCAACAAAGATTGGGAGTCTACTATATCGGTGGGTCGCAACGAAATTGAAGATGATCAGTTGGGCATTTATGCGCCATTGATGAAAGAGCTAGGCCACGCTGCCAAGTTGCACCCAGATCAAATGGTATACCCGCTATTGAAATCGGGCTTCACAGATTTATGCTATGACGGCCAACCGTTCTTTGATACCGAGCACCCAGTTAACGCCACGGCCGACGGCACCGGTGCTGTTACCGCTACGTCTAACATGGTGGAAGACGCAGCATACACTGGTGAAGCTTGGTATTTGATGGACGCTAGTCGCGCCATTAAACCGATTATCTTCCAGCAGCGCAAAGCGCCCAAGTTTGAACAGATGACCGACAGCAAAGACGAAAAGGTCTTTATGTCTAAAGAGTTTCGCTTTGGTGTGGATTGTCGTGACAACGTAGGTTTTGCGTTTTGGCAAATGGCGTACGGTGCTAAAGCTGCATTGACGTATGACGCCTTGTGGGCTGCTTACACCGCCATGCGTTCATTGACTGCAGACGGCGGCGCTAAGTTGGGCATTCGTCCTACTATCTTAGTAGTGCCTGTGTCACTAGAGCGAGCGGCTCGACGTGTGATAGACCGTGAAAAGCTAGACAACGGCGAAAGCAACGAGCTGTACAAGAAGTTTGAGATTGTTGTTCCAGACTACCTGTAAGACGGACTGACTTATGTATGCCACTCAGCAAGACATTGTAGATCGCTATAGCGCAGATGCGTTGCTGATGGTGACGGATCGGGACGGCAATGTTGACGTTCAACAAGTGTTGCGCGCCTTAGAAGATGCAGACGATGAGATCAACACCTATATAGGCAAGCGGTATCCGCTGCCTTTAGTGATGGTTCCACGAGTGATTACTCGCGTAGCTGTAGATCTTGCGCTGTATCGACTGTCTGACGGCGCAGGCTATACAGAAGAGCGTCGGCAACGTTACGACGATGCTGTGAAGCTTTTAGCCAGCATTGCTGCTGGCAAAGTAAGCCTAGGTTTGGATGCAGACACCAGCGAAGACGCTAGCCCTGCAGGCCAGCACGTTGAAGTAGACAGCCAACCACGGCGGTTTAATCGCCCATCAATGAATCGAGTTTTATAGGAGGCCATCATGGCTACCAAGAAAAAAAGCACGGCAGTTAAACAACCCAAGGTAGAAACAGCCACTGAGCAAGTTGGCCAGGCTGTTACCCCACCGCTAGTAGTTGATCATGCAGACTCTCAGGCAGCCGCCAAAACTGTAGCTGACAAAGCCAAGGCTGACGCCGATGCAAAAGCGGTAGCCGATGCTGCCGCAAAAGCCAAAGCAGATAAAGAAGCTAAGGCCCAAGCCGATGCAGAGGCAAAATCCAAAGCAGCTGAAGCAAAACGAGATGCTGATGAAAAAGCCGATGCTGCCGCAAAAGCCAACCGAGTGCCTGCCATGCGCACCCGTACAGCCAAAGGCCAGCCACGGTATTTCCGTGGTGGTCAACAGCACAGCAAAGAATGGACCGAGTTTGCCGCTGAAACATTCACTGTAGCGCAGGCTGAAAAAGTAATGAATGACCCACATTTACGGGTTGAGTTGCTGGATTAACAGCTCGCTATGATCTCCATAGAAGTTGAAGGCTTAGAGGCGTTACAGCAGCGCCTCAATAGCCTAGGCCAAGCAGGCGTAGCGCTACCGGCATTACTTAATGCCATAGGCGCAGAAGTAGAAAGCCAAACCCGACGGCGCATTACCGATGAAAAGGCAGGGCCAGATGGCTCCGCATGGGAAGCCTGGTCGGATGACTACGGTAAAACCCGACACGGCGGCCAAAGTTTGTTAGAGGGTCAAGGGGATCTAGTTGATTCCATCGGCTTTGAGATCGATGCCGACGGTGTGCACGTTGGTACCAATTTAGTTTATGGCGCCATACACCAATTTGGTGGTGAAGCGGTAGGCAAGAACATTCCGGCACGTCCCTTTTTAGGACTGTCTGCAGAAAACGAAAACGACCTTCTGGCCATTTTAGACCAGTGGGCCAACGAATTAGCGAACCAGTAGCCAGCCGAAGACGGAGGTTTAAATGCGTATTATTGAGTTATTAACAGCCGTTCAAACCAGCCTTAAGTCTGCGTTACCAGAGTTGTATCACTGTGAATTGCACGGTGGCCGTTTCGATTTGAAAGAGCTGAATCGCATTGCGGCTCGCACCCCCTCTATCTATATCGCCTGCCTTGGCAGTAAACCGTTGAGAGACGTTGCCACGGGCGAATCTGACCTTACCTTGTCCCTGGGCGCATTTGTCGTCACTGGTGATAAACAAGGCTTGCCGCGTTTAGAAGGCGTGATCAACTTAGCCGAAGCGGTACTTTTACAGGTCACCAACAACCGCTTTGGTTTAAAGGGCCTTGGTGCTGGCACAAATGCAAGCTATCAAAACTTATACAACGGGGCTATTGATAAGCACGGCGTAGCCCTGTGCTCTGTTACGTGGGAACAAACCATCCGTGTAGGTGAAGATGCATTTGCCTCCACAGGCCAAGTATTTAAAGACCTCTATTGGGGTTTAGACCCACAAACGGGCACTGGCAACGAAAATGAATATGACCACGCTGGTGGTGCCGCATGAGTTTTGAATTAGCCGAGCTTTCACGTCGTTTAGACAACGTCATTAACCTAGGCACCATTGCCGAAGCCAACCACGTCACTCGCAAGATCCGCGTAAACGTGGGCACCCTAAAAACAGCATGGCTGCCATGGCCTGTGAGCATTGGTAAAAATTATGTGCATTGGCAGCCGCTGCGAGTAGGTACCCAAGTAGTGCTTGCTGCGCCAGCGGGTGAGCTAGCCCACGCGGTAGTCGTAGCCATGTGCTTCACTCAAGCAATAAGCACGTCTGATGATGAAGACCTAGACGAGATCGAATTTAACGATGGCACCCGGGTGTCCTACAGCAGCGCTACTCAATTACTAGACATTTACAGTGCGGGCGACATTCATCTCGAAACCGCAGGCAACTTAACCCTAAAAGCATCAGCGATTGGCATTGATGGCCCCGTGACGCAAGTGGGTGGTGACATGACATCTGACGGCATTTCTGCTCAAAGCCACGACCACGTCGCTGGTGTTGGGATCCCAGAATGAACGGCATGAACGTAAACACAGGTAAAGCCCTAAGCGGGCTAGATCATTTGCGCCAATCCATTAGCGACATTCTAAGCACGCCTATCGGTTCACGAGTGATGCGTAGAGACTACGGCAGCCGTTTATTCACCTTGGTTGACGCCCCTGGCAACGGCAACAATCTAGTGCAACTGTATGCCGCTGTTGCCGAAGCTCTGGCCAAGTGGGAACCACGCTTTAAACTTGCTCGTGTGTGGGTATCAGGCATTAATGAAGAAGGCCAAACCACGGTCAGCTTGCAAGGTGAGTATTTGCCCAATGGCAAGCCAATTACTTTAGAAAATATAGAACTTTACCGCTAGGAATACAGCAATGACCACTCAAACTAAACACCTGACCCCAAACGGTTACGTAGAAATAGCAACAGGGCCTTGTGTTGCAACACCCGTAGATGCCGTAAAAATGCGGGTGCATGTGGGCACAGTGGCACCTGCGGCTGATACTGTTGATTTTCACCCCACCGCAAACCTGGCTTATTCAGGCGCTGAAAAAGTGTACGCCCGTGCTATTGATGGCTCGTTAGATGTTGTCGTAACGGAGGTGCGCTAATGGACCTAACTTTTCCTCAGCCTATGAATAAACCTGCCAGCACTAGTTTTGGCGGTACAGATAATCTTGATCTAGATACGCTAGACGAGATGATTGCATTCGTTTTGCAAAATCGATCTGAGATCCTTGAGTCTGTAAAAGGAGAGACTTTCAAATTCAATCTAGCGTCATTGCCTAATGTATTAAAAGGCAACATCTTGCGTTATTACAACACTGCATCTGTGTTTTCCTCCAATTTTTCTCTCAAACACAATGTGTCGCCATTTAACTCTGGACAAGGTTTTACATCAACCACGTCTACACAAGAGAGCCCACTTGGTGAGTTGTATGAAACATACACAGTCACTGATGCATCCAATAGTTATACGCTCCACCTAAACTCAGGCCAAGCGGGATTTTTGCCAGTAGCTGGCAAAACATATCAATATGGGCTGGTGTGCCGAGGCGTGGGCAGCTCTATAGGCAAAGAGGTGGTGTTTGGATTTTATAAACCCGCGCGAGTCAACAAAAAAGTGAAATTGCCTAAAAAGTGGGCCTTGGTGTTAACAGACAAAGTAGTGAACGATAGTTCAGATTTTAATCTCTACATGCATGGTACAGGTCAAGGCGCAACCATGGCGCTGGGCGATCAGCTAGATGTCGCCATGTATTTTGTACTGGAGGTTTCATAATGCCTCAATTATCTGCTATCGATTTAAGCAAATTACCCGCGCCAAGCGTAGTAGAAGCTTTAAGCTTTGAGGATATCTTAGCCAACATCAAAGCCGACTTTGTAACTCGTGCACCGGACTATGCCAACGTGCTAGACACTCCCAGCGAGCCCATTGTAAAGCTGCTAGAAAGCGCCGCCTACGTGGCCCTAAACCTGCGCCAGCGTGTAAACGACGCAGGCCGTGCCGTGTTACTAGCCACCGCCACCGGTGCAGACCTAGACAACATTGCAGCACTATTTAACGTAAAGCGCCCACTAGTCACCCCCGCAAATGCGGATGCCCAGCCGCCAACAGTAGCGGTTTATGAGAATGATTCGAGGCTTCGCAGTCGTGTGCAAATGAGTCTAGAGGGCTTTACTACTGCAGGCACCGTGGGCGCGTATCAGTTCCATGCCTTAGCAGCTTCCGCATTAGTAAAAGATGCCGCAATTACTAGCCCGGTACCGGGGCAAGTGCAAGTAAGTGTATTGGCCAGCCAAGGCACAGGCACGGCTGATCAATCATTACTAGATACTGTGGCCACTGCCCTAGATCTTGTACGCCCGTTGACAGATCAAGTGGTCATGCAAAGCGCTACAATTATTGATTATACCGTTTCAGCAACACTCACTATGTTTGCTGGGCCAGACGCCTCTGTAGTGCGTAGCGCCGCCCAAACTGCCGTAGAGGCTTATGTGGTAGACCATCACCGCTTTGGTTATGACATTACATTGTCTGGCTTGTATGCAGCACTGCACCAGCCAGGTGTGCAAAACGTAACGATCACAAGCCCCAGTGCAAGCCTTGTGATTACTTATGCACAAGCCGCTCATTGTTCAAGCGTTAGCGTAGTAGTGGGTGTTAACAATGATTCCTAGCCTCGTTTTACGACACATACCTGCCCACCACTGGCACCAACGTACCCAGTGGGAGGTTGTTGTTCCCGTAACGCTACTGCGCTTTGAGATTCCCATGGGCTTCGTTACCGATGGTGCCAGCGTGCCACGGGTGATGTGGTGGTTATTTCCGCCATCTGGCCGATACATGGCAGCCGCCTTGCTGCACGACTACCTATTGCAAAGCGGCCTAGTTACCCGCGCCCAAGCAGATCATCTATTCCTAGAAGTCATGGTGCGCATGGACGTAGCCACATGGCGACGTGTCACCATGTTTGCCGCCGTGCGCGTGTTTGGAATTATAAAGGGAGTAACCAATGCCTAGCTTATTACCCCCAAATGCCACAGCGCTAGAAACCGCAACAGAAGCGGCCATGCATCAGCCTATCTCGGCCATCAACGTGCCAGTGCGTGATTTGTGGAACCCTGCTAAATGTCCTCTGACATTGCTGCCTTGGTTAGCGTGGGCCTTGTCGGTGGACGAGTGGGACGACCTCTGGAGCGAAGATCAAAAGCGTGGCGCTATTGCACAAAGCATTCAAATTCACTCAGTAAAAGGCACCGTGGTGAGTATTTTACGAGTCTTGTCTGCAGCAGGCTATGGTGATGCAACGGTCTTTGAAGGAGGCATTAAATGGGCCCATTATCAGGTGGAAGTAAGTCGCCCCATTACGATCGATCAAGCTCAGCAAGTGCGCAGAATGTTAAGGAACACTGCACCTGCTCGTTGCCACTTAACCGGTATTTCTTATTCGCAAGCAAATCATCTTCACAACGGTGAAATTATAAGAAACGGTACCTACGCACGAGGGTTAGCTTAATGACCAATTTAACTGAACAAGCTCTTTATGAAGCAGGCGTTTATCAGCTTGAAACGACTGATCCAGTGTTGGCTGGCCCAGGTGGAATAGATAATAAGCAGGCCCAACAGCTTGCTAATCGTACTGCATACCTTAAGGAGAAACTTGAATTAACCTCTGCAGCAACTTCCAAAGCGATCAAAGATGGGTTGGCATTGAAGGCATCCAGTTCACATTCGCACACTAAGGCCCAAGTCGGTCTTGGTAATGTGCCGAATTACGCTGCGTCTGATAGCTATAACTCTAGTAGCACTACAACGCTGGCGACTTCCAAAGCGATCAAGGATGGATTGGCATTGAAGGCATCCAGTTCACATTCGCACACTAAGGCCCAAGTCGGTCTTGGTAATGTGCCGAATTACGCTGCGTCTGATAGCTATAACTCTAGTAGCAC
>Ga0307492_10000315_pt1 | contig 20824 bp, 17 predicted proteins | sample SI3LmetaG_FD_202365 | JGI IMG/M metagenome (GOLD analysis project Ga0307492, IMG submission 202365) | Sea-ice brine microbial communities from Beaufort Sea near Barrow, Alaska, United States - SI3L | ecosystem: Environmental > Aquatic > Marine > Coastal | place: USA: Alaska | collected 2017-05-06 | reverse complement strand
GTATGTCGGCCGGGTCGAGTTCGGCATCGGCTGGGAAAAAGGTTTGGCCATTGCGCGAGATCCGATACAGACCCCTACTGGAATCCCATTGAAACGAATCACCGATCAGCTGGATCGGCCCCGTCGGTACGCTGTTGATCAGCTCAACCTCGTTGACCGTCTGATCGCTTAGATTGACCGCAGTGATCACCAACTCTATCAGGTCACCCGGTCGAGCGTTCGATGTTTCGGTGCGTCGATAGAGATTGGTGGTTTCATCCAAAACCAAGGTATAAAAGCTTTCGCTGACCTCAAGCACATTGACCTCAAGGACATTACCCTCAAGGACATTACCCTCAAGGACATTACCCTCAAGGACATTACCCTCAAGGACATTGCCCTCAAGGACATTACCCTCAAGGACATTGCCCTTGAGGTTTTCAGAGTCTGGAAACGGTGCTACTGGGACCGGCTCAGCCTCAGGCGTTAGCGTGCGGAAACTCGCCGGCATCGCGGCTTCGGGAATAGTGGGGCGGGTCGTCTGCTGCGCGTCCAGGAGTAGGTCGGTATTAAGCTCGAGATCATCTGCGCCGGCATAGGTAGCCAAGCCCGAGACGAGCAGCAGCGCCAGTAGTGGTTTTAGGTGGTCAGGTTGCATTTCACGCGTCCCGGCGAAACAATTTGCCTTATTTGACCATAGAATGGCGCTAGATCGCCACCTTAGTTCTGCCGCCGACCGAATGAACGGTGCGCCGGCAGAGCGTTCTGGCTCAGATACCCTCGCTAAGCGTATAGGCTTCGAGCAATAACAGCAATTGACTCAGGGTGTCACTCATCATCAGTGCATCCGTGCGCGGATCGTCAGAATCACTGGCTTGTTCCACCAGCTTGTCTTCGTACTTGAGCCGCTTGAGCTGAAACTTTTCATTGATAATAAACTGGCATTGATCTGAGAAGGCCATGGCAATCTGGCGAATAAGCATGCCGCTGTCGAGCGACAGCTGAATCTCCGGCGCCGCCAGATCGAGATTTTTATACTTCGCCTTGACTGCAGGATCCTGCACCATGGTCAGTTCCATTTCGGCCTCTAACTCCGTGCCCACAGGCAGGGTGGTCGGGTCCAGATACCAGCCGGTGAGGATTTCGGCGCCCGCAGCGGACTTGGCCAGGGGCACAATCGACAAGCTGCCCAGCGCTTCGCGTAACTGGGCGGTAAAATCATCGGCCGATTTTTCACTGGCTGCATTGACCACTAGCCATTTGTGCTTAGGATCGATCCAAGCACTGAGACGACGGGTTTTATGAAAGGCCTTCGGCAGTAATTCGGCGCGGATGTCTTCCTTGAGCTGCTCGCGTTCCTTTTTACCGGCGCGGCGGCCTTCGGCCTCTTCCAGGGCGTCGAGGCGTTCAAGCAAATAGTCATTAATGACGCTAGCTGGTAGGATCTTGTCTTGGATTTGCGCGGAGATAAATATCCGTTCGGCGACCGTTTCAACCAGAATTTCGCTATCCTTAAAGGGCGGCACCCAGCCGAAGGTGGTTTCCTGTAGCTGGCTCAGGGGGGTGAACGGGTATTTGGCCAGTGCGGCTTCCATGTCGGCGCTGGAGTGGCTGAACTCTTCGGTGAAGGTGTAAACCTGTACGTTTTTAAACCACATTATATTACCCATTGGCTTCGATTCTGAGGCCGGCATTGTACCGTTTTGTAGATAAATTGCATGATAAAATTAAAGCCTAAACTCCTGGGAATTGCCCGTTTTTTGACCGTACGAACGAGTTTGCACGGATTGCTCTGGCTGTCCTTGGGCACGCTGCTGTGTACCTTCTCGCCGGTCGCCGACTGGCTTCTGTACGATGCCGAGCAAACCCGTGCCGGGCAGATTTGGCGACCGCTCAGCGCTTGGCTGGTGCAGTTGAATCTGCGCCATTGGTTGCTCAATCAATGGGGTCTGGTGGTGATAGCGTTGCTGTTGCCGCAGCGCTGGACGGTATCGGATCGGCTCGGCTTGGTCTTTGTCTGGTTGGTGGCCAGCCTGATGTTGGTCTGGTCCGATTACGCTCTCTATGTTGGCCTGTCAGGCTTGCTCTATGGCTGGCTGGTCGTGGTGGCTGCTCAGTCGCCCTACTATTCGGCTCGGGTTCGGTTGATCTTTATTGCCGCCTTGACGGTCAAGGTGTTGGCCGAAAACGGCTGGTTGCCCTTGCCCTTGCCCTCGTCCAGTTGGGTAGGCGACTTCATCGCTGCCGATATCGCCTATCGATCGCACCTTTGGGGTTTGTTGGCCGGACTGAGCTTCAGCGCGCTCCGGTGGCTTGTTCCAGCAAGGTCATAAACACCTGTGCACCTCGACTGATGGTGCGTTGACGGTGCCACATTATGCCCAGGTTGCGGGTCAGTTCCACCTTGTCGACGCTCAAGACTGCCAGGCTGTCATCGATCATGGTCGCCGGCAGCAGACTCCAGCCCAGGCCATTGGCGACCAGCGCACGGATCGTTTCCAAGTAGTTGACGTTCAGCACCCGTTTGAGGGGAATATGGTGGCGTTGAAAGGTCTGTTCGATGATTTGGTAAGTCGTGGTTTGTGGGTCCGGCAAAATGGCCGTCGTCTGGGTGAGTTCGTTGAGGCGCAGTGCGCCTTGACGACGCGCCAGCGGATGATCCAGGGCGACCACAAACTTGAGCTGGTCGCGCCAAATGACCCGAGCATTGAGTTGATTGTTGAGTGGGCTGGGCAGGGTGGTAAAGACCAATTCGATTTCCCGCTTGAGCAGGCTAGCGATCGCCAGTTCCGACTCCATAAATTTCAGATCCAGCTCTGCCACGGGGTTTTGGTCGACAAAAGCCTTAAGCAGTGGGCCCAGATAGTGCAGACCGATGTGATGGCTGCTGGCCATGCTGAGCTGGCGTATATCCCGATTATTGAGCTGGCTGACCGAGGTTTGTATATCCTGTAGCTCATCGATGACCGCCCGCGCTCGCTGACGCAGCAGTTCGCCGGCTTCGGTCAGATAGACGTCACGGCCGATGCGATCAAAGAGCGAGCTGTTGAGTCGGCTCTCTAGGTTGGCGATGCGCTTGGAAATGGCCGGTTGGGTCAGGAATAAACGCTCGCCGGCACGGCTAAACGAGCCGAGTTCGGCGACGGCCAGAAAGGCTTCCAGGCTGGGGATATCCACTATGTATTCCTGTTTGGAATGAATTATATAAAAATAATAAATTTGTATTATCTAAATGTCTATTTACAATGTGCTAGTTCCTAAAACTAGTTACTCAAAACAGTCGCACCAACAACTCAGGCAGGTCCCTTATGGCACAGACTCTATATGATAAATTATGGCACTCTCATGTGGTATCCAGTCGTGATGACGGCACTGCACTGATCTATATCGACCGCCAGCTATTACACGAGGTGACTTCACCTCAGGCGTTCGAAGGTCTGCGCTTGGCGGGTCGTAAGCCGTGGCGGCTCGACACCAATATCGCCACCCCCGATCACAACGTGCCGACCACCCGTACCGAGCGTGAGGCGGGTATTGCCGGTATTAGTGACGAAATTTCCCGCATTCAAGTACAGACCCTAGACGATAATTGCCAGGACTTTGGCGTGCGTGAATTCGATATGAATGATATCAATCAGGGTATCGTCCACGTCGTCGGACCCGAGCAGGGTGCAACACTGCCCGGCATGACCATCGTCTGCGGCGATTCCCACACCTCTACCCACGGTGCCATGGGTGCCTTGGCCTTTGGTATCGGGACCTCGGAAGTTGAGCATGTGTTGGCCACCCAGTGCCTGATTCAGCAAAAAATGAAAAATATGCGCATCACCCTTAAGGGCACCGCTCGTCCGACCGTGACGGCGAAAGATCTGGTCTTGTATATTATTGGCCAGATCGGCACCGCCGGCGGCACCGGCCATGCGATCGAGTTTGCCGGTCCGGCTATTCAGGCCCTGAGCATGGAAGGTCGCATGACGGTGTGCAATATGGCCATTGAAGCCGGTGCGCGGGCCGGCATGGTCGCCGTCGATCAAATTACCATCGACTACTTTAAGGGTCGAACCTTCGCGCCTAAAGGCGATCTTTGGGATCAGGCGGCCGATGCCTGGCAGCACCTGGTCAGCGACCCGGAGGCGGTTTTTGACCGCGAAGTGGTGCTCAATGCTGCCGATATTGAGCCCCAGGTTACCTGGGGTACGTCGCCGGAAATGGTCTTGGGGGTCAGTGCTGTGGTGCCCGATCCGGCGGCCATCGAGGATGCCGAACAACGCGCAGCGGTGGAGCGGGCGCTGGTCTATATGGGTTTGCAGGCCCAGCAAAAAATCCAGGATATTCAGCTCGATCGGGTCTTTATCGGCTCGTGCACCAACTCGCGCATCGAAGATCTGCGGGCAGCCGCGGCAGTCGCTGAGGGTCAGCAGGTTTCCGCCAGCCTGAAGCAGGCCCTAGTAGTGCCGGGCAGTGGCTTGGTCAAACAGCAGGCCGAAGCTGAGGGTTTGGATAAGATTTTTATCGCCGCCGGTTTTGAATGGCGCGAGCCGGGTTGCTCCATGTGTCTGGCGATGAACGCCGATAAGTTGGGTCAGGGCGAACACTGTGCCTCGACCTCGAATCGGAACTTTGAGGGTCGCCAAGGTTTTGGCGGACGGACCCATCTGGTCAGCCCGGCCATGGCCGCCGCCGCCGCAATTGCCGGACATTTTGTCGATATTAGCGCTTCGGGAGCCGAACAATGAAAGCCTTAACCACCGTAACCGGGCTGGTCGCCCCGATGGATCGATCGAATGTTGATACCGATATGATCATTCCGAAGCAGTTTTTGAAGTCGATCAAACGCAGTGGTTTCGGCCCCAATCTGTTTGATCAGTTGCGCTATATGGATGAAGGTCAGCCGGGCCGGGACAATAGCCAGCGGCCCTTGAATCCGGACTTTCCGCTCAATCAGGCACGCTTTGCCGGCGCCGCCATTCTCTTGAGTCGCGCTAACTTCGGCTGCGGTTCAAGCCGTGAGCACGCGCCCTGGGCCCTTGAGGATTACGGCTTTCGCGTGGTGATTGCCAGCAGCTTTGCCGATATCTTCTATAACAACTGTTTTAAAAACGGTGTCTTACCGATCGTGGTCGACGATGCCCAGATCGGTCGTTGGTTTAAACGGCTGGATGCAGAGGTCGGCTTCACCCTGACCGTCGATCTGCCCAATCAGCAGGTGACCGATGCCGAAGGCAGCAGCGTCGCCTTTGAAGTTAATGATTTCAGGAAGCATTGCCTGGTCAACGGTCTCGATGATATAGGTTTGACCTTGCTAGAGTCCGACAAAATTAAACAATATGAGCTGACTCATGCGGCACAACATCCCTGGGTCTTTGGCCAAATAAAATAAGGTATCTTTTATGTCACGACAAATATTGATATTGCCCGGTGATGGCATCGGTCCGGAAATCATGGCCCAGGCTGAGCGTATTTTAGCCGCGGTTAACACCAGCTTTGCCCTGGATCTGACCACCACTCATGCGCTGGTGGGCGGTTCGGCCATCGATGCGCAGGGTGAACCCTTACCCCCAGCCACCCTGGCGCTGGCGCAGCAGAGCGACGCGGTGCTATTGGGGGCTGTCGGTGGTCCCAAGTGGGATAAGGTGGAGATGGCAATACGGCCTGAAAAGGGCCTCTTGGGCTTGCGCGCTGGCCTGAATCTGTTCGGCAATCTGCGTCCAGCCATTCTCTATCCTCAGTTGGCCGATGCCAGTTCATTGAAGCCGGAGTTGGTTGCGGGCCTGGATCTGCTGATCGTCCGTGAGCTGACCGGTGGCATCTATTTTGGCCAGCCACGCGGTGTGCGGATCAATGCCCAGGGCGAGCGGGAAGGGTTTAATACCTATGTCTACAGCGAATCTGAGATTCGTCGTATCGGCCGCCAGGCCTTCGTCGCGGCGCAAAAGCGCGGCAAGAAGCTGTGCTCGGTTGATAAGGCCAATGTCCTGGAAGCGACCGTGCTCTGGCGCGAGGTGATGATCGAGTTGTCCGCCGACTATCCGGACGTCGAACTGAGCCATATGTATGTCGATAATGCCGCCATGCAGCTGGTGCGCGCGCCTAAACAGTTCGACGTTATGGTCACCGGTAATATGTTTGGTGATATTTTGTCCGATTGCGCGGCCATGTTGACCGGCTCCATCGGCATGCTGCCGTCTGCGTCCTTGGATGCCGATGGCAAGGGTATGTACGAGCCGATCCATGGCAGCGCGCCGGATATTGCCGGTCAGGGTATCGCCAATCCGTTGGCGACCATCTTGTCCGTGGCGATGATGTTGCGTTACTCCCTGAACGCTGAGGCGGCGGCCCTAGCGATTGAGGCAGCGGTGGGTCAAGTGCTGGATCAGGGGTTACGGACTGCAGATATATACAGCGCCGGTACCGAACGGGTATCAACATCACAGATGGGCGATGCAGTCCTGGCGGTGTTGCAGGCCGAGAATTAAGAGAATTAAAAGATTGACGAGAATAACGACATTGCAGAGATTGGAGAGCGGACTATGAGAGTAGGGATTGTAGAGCGGACTATGAGAGTAGGGATTGTAGGTTGGCGTGGCATGGTCGGCTCGGTGCTGATGCAACGCATGCAGCAAGAGCGCGATTTTGACGGCATTGAGCCGATATTCTTCACCACCAGTCAGGCCGGACAGCCCGGTCCGGATGTCGGTCAGGGCTCAAGCCCGCTGGCCGACGCCAACGATCTGGCGGCCCTAAGCGGTTGTGACGTGATAATGAGTTGCCAAGGTGGTGACTATACTGACGCGGTCTATGCGCCGCTGCGCCAGAGCGGCTGGCAAGGTTATTGGGTCGATGCGGCCTCGACTCTGCGCATGGCCGACGAGGCATTGATCGTCCTGGATCCAATCAACCGTGGCGCCATCGATCGCGGTATTGAAGCCGGCGTAAAGACCTTTGTGGGTGGCAACTGTACGGTCAGCCTGATGTTACTGGGCCTGCACGGGCTGTTCGCCGAAGACCTGATTGAGTGGGTGTCGCCCATGACCTATCAGGCTGCATCCGGTGCCGGTGCCAAGAATATGCGTGAATTGATCATCCAAATGGGCGCAGTGGCCAATGCAGCTGAACCGCTGCTGAGTGATCCGGCCAGCGCCATTCTCGATATTGACCGGCAGGTAGCCGACTTTATTCGGTCCGATGACTACCCGGCCGAGCAGTTTGGTGTGCCCTTGGCCGGCAGCCTGATTCCGTGGATCGATAAGGCCCTGGCCAGCGGTCAATCTAAGGAAGAATGGAAGGCTCAGGTTGAGGCGAATAAGATATTGGCGACCGGTGAGAGCGCCATTCCGATCGACGGTTTGTGTGTCCGGGTCGGTGCAATGCGCTGTCATGCCCAAGCGCTGACCATTAAATTGCGCCGGGATGTCGATTTAGCGACCATCGAACAGCTAATCGGCAACGCCAATGAGTGGGTTAGCTTTGTGCCCAATGATAAGGAATCCTCCATTCATCAGCTGACGCCGGCTGCGGTCACCGGTACCCTGGGTATTCCGGTGGGTCGTATTCGCAAGTTGGCGATGGGGCCTGAATATATCTCGGCCTTTACCGTCGGAGATCAGTTGTTATGGGGCGCTGCGGAGCCTTTGCGGCGCATGTTGGCAATTTTAAAAGCTGACCTGTGACTATTTTTAAAAGCTGACCTGTGGCTATCTTCAAAAGCTGACCTGTGGCTATCTTCAAAAGCTGACCTGTGTCCATCTTCAAAAGCTGACCTGTGGCGATTTTTAAAAGCTGACCTCTGCTGGAGAATATTGTCATCGGTCAAACTGGATGGAATCTGGACTGTAAGCAGTTTTTTCTTTGAAATTCAGGAGCTTGTCAATCTAGGCGACCGCTTAAGGTCGCCTTTTTTTGGTCCGGTGGTAAATAAACACTCCAAAAAGCAGAACTGATTTTCACCGCGTGTTGCTAAAAGTCCTTTTATAAATAATACTTAGAAGCAGTATTGAATGTGCTTTCTACATTTGTGGCGACAAAATTGGATATTACATTTCCAAATGCGAACTGGTTCTCATTTGAAAATGGTGCAACCCCATTTGAAGTAAGATTCCTCTTCAATAGACCTCAAACTAGAACGTTTGTTGTAAAAATTGAAGATAAGGAAAAAGGATTACCGTGAAAAAACAGACTTCTGTAGTACTTTTGGCTTTGTTATCTTTTGTTGGTTCGGCCTTTGGTTTGGGTTTAGGTGACATCACTGTCAGTTCAAACCTCAACGAACCGTTGGTTGCTGAAATTCAATTGATTCAGCTGCAAGGCTTAACGGCGGGCGAAGTTCTGCCAACCCTGGCCGGCAATGATGATTTTCGACGCGCAGGGGTGGAGCGGAGTTTCTTCTTATCCAATATCCAGTTTCGGGTGAAGGAGAATGACGCGGGCGAGATCGTGGTCACGCTCGCAACCCGGCAGGCTGTGCGCGAACCCTTTCTGAATTTTCTGGTCGAAATCAACTGGCCCGGTGGCCGATTGCTGAAGGAATATACCATTCTGTTGGACCCCCCAGTGTTCGATGCCGGCCTAGCATTGGACGCGTTGGTGGTGCAGCCGGACCAGTCTGGCACTGCAACCGAGGTGCAAACGACGACCGTTATTCGTGACAGTGCCACTGAGCAGGTCAGTGCCAATACACCGCCCCCGCGCCGTGACGATACCCTGGCAGACGGTGAATATCGCGTCGAGCGTAACGACACCCTGTGGGAAATTGCCTTAAATACGCCCAGTGGCAAAGGTTTCTCGCCTCAGCAGGTGATGTTAGCGATACAGGATCTTAATCCGAAAGCCTTCTTAAATAACAATATTAATAGGGTGAAGGCCGGCAGTGTCTTGAACTTGCCGAGCAGTAGTCAGATCGCTGAACGGACCCTGGATGAAGCGATCTCTGAGGTCAAGGCCCAGAACAACGGTGCCGCACCGAAACCGCGCGCATCGGTGAACAGTACGTCGGATGTTCAATTGTCCGCATCCGAGAATACCTCGTCGGCGCTCCCGGTCGGTGGCGACAGCAAAAATCCCGACGGATATCTGGAATTGACTCCCGATAGCGAATTGCTGACCACGACAGCGGCCGGCGATGTATCGGCCAAGGTCGATCAACTGCAAAATCAGTTGCTCGTCGCCGAAGAGTTGAACGACCAGGTTGAACTTGAAAAGACGGAATTGCAGTCGCGGGTTGACGATTTGCAGGAGCAGGTCGCCATAATGGAGCGGTTGCTTGAAATCCAGAACGCGGGTTTGGCTGAAGTTCAGCAAGCCTTGGCTCAGGCCGATATCGGTGAAACCGGTGCAAATTCGATAGTAGCAGCGGAGCCAGAGCCAGAGCCAAGCAACACAGATCCGGTAGCCATTGCCCCACTGGATAGCGCAACTGCGGTGCCACCATCACAGGCCCCCGCCACTATATTAGATAAGGTTAGTGCTGCATTCGATAATCTTAGCCCTGCATTCGATAAGGTTGTTGCTGCACTGGGTATGGCAGTAGCCTGGGTAGTGGCCAGTGTGACCAATATGGCCATTACAGCCCTGGGCGCATTGATGGTGTTTTGGTTTGCTTTTTACAACCTGACCAAGCGCAAGAGTGATGACGAGACGGTCAGTGAATTGACCGAGAGCGTTAACGAGATGGAAAACCTTGCCGACTTCAGTACCGACTTCGGTGAAGACTTGCTGGCGGAGGTAGAAGAAGAGTTGGTAGAGGCCTCCGACGATGAGCTGGAAGTTTTGGATGCCGTGGTTGAGGCTGAAATGTATCTGGCTTATCAAAAGTACGATCAGGCCGAAGAAAAACTCAAAGAGGCTTATTCGGAGCACCCAGAGCGCACCGATATAGGTATGAAATTGCTCGAAGTCTATGCCGAAACCGGTGATGCCAGAGCCTTTGCTAACCTGGAAGAACGACTCTCGCTGTCAAGTGATCAGCAGTATCAGGCCGCGCATCTGCGAGCGAAATTGCCGCTCGCTAGCACCGGTGGCAATAACCAGTTGGCCGATGATGACCAGATGATCGGGGGGCTGGATCTGGGCACGGATAAGGATGAAGGGCTGCCTGTATCCGACGATTTTGATCTGGACTTTAGCGACCTTGATGCCGAGCCTAGCGCTCCAGCGGGTCCAGAAGCGATGGAACATACCATCGACGAGCTGAGTCTGGATGCTGAGCCGGATGCCGATCTTATGGGTTCCGCGCTGGATAACTATACAGTCACCGAAACCGATAGTTTCGCCAGCGACCTGGATTTCAGTCTCGATTTAGGGGATCTGGAAGACGCGCCATTGATAACCTCAACGGTCGATTTCACTCAGGGCGAAGGGGCAGAGGCGTCAATTCCGGTTGTTGACGTTGCCCAGCCCGAGAGTGCGGTCGATGATGCATTGGCTAGTTTGGACTTTTCATTGGATTTAGACGATGAAACCGAAGAGCCCGCAAGCGTCGCCCTAACCAGCTCCGATCTGGAGCTTGATTTGCCCGCTGAGCACGACTTGGACCTAACGGCTGAAGACGAACTTGACCTAACGGCTGAAGACGAACTGGACCTCTCCGTTGATGATGAGCTGGACTTATCGAGTAATGACGAACTATCCCTTGACGAACTATCTCTTGACGAACTATCCCCTGAGGAACTGTCCAATGACGAGGATCCGTTTGCGGGCTTAGGGAATCTGGACCTGTCCAGTGAATTACTGCTCGATGGCGAAGCGGATGAAGACCTACTGGGCGAGCTTAGCTTGGATGACGTCGAGCTGGTTTCCGATGCGCCTGCAGTCGTCCCTGAACTGTCAATGGACCCCGTGCAGCAGTTGACCGATTCGTTAGGCAGTGATGTGGAACTCGGCGAAGATGAGTTTGACTTTTTATCCGGCAGCGATGAAGCCAGTACCAAGCTTGACTTGGCGCGGGCCTATCTTGAAATGGAAGATAAGGAGGGCGCTCGGGATATTTTGGACGAGGTGGTTATCGAGGGTAACGACGATCAAAAAGCCCAGGCCGAGGAATTGATCGGGCAGTTGTAAGTCGACCTTAGGGTCTATAGTCCGAACCGGAGCCGCTTAATAGCGGCTTTTTTTATTGAATTAACGTTGCCGAGGCTTAACCAACACCTGATGAATGATATATTTCCCTTTACTCGCAGCACCGATCGTTACCGGCTTGCCCTGTGTGTTGAATTTAAAGGTACCCACTATAGTGGCTGGCAGATCCAAAAAACCGGTGTGGCGACCATTCAGGCGGTTTTGCAAAACGCTATAGGTCGGGTTGCCAATGAGTCGGTGGCCACCTTTGTCGCCGGCCGCACCGATGCCGGCGTGCACGCCACCAACCAGGTGGTGCACTTCGACACCGCCAGTGAGCGCTCAGACTATGGTTGGCTAATGGGCATCAACAGTGAGTTGCCCATGGATATTCGAGTCAAATGGGTGTTTCCGGTCGATGAGCGTTTTCATGCCCGTTTTTCGGCGGTCGAGCGGGCCTATCGGTTTGTTATCCATAATGAATGGGTGCGTTCGGCGCACCTGCATGAGTTGGCCACCTGGGAGCGTTACCCGCTCGATGCAGTACGCATGCAGGCCGCGGCCGATCTGTTGCTCGGTCGGCACGATTTTAGCGCCTTTCGTGCCGCGGACTGCCAAGCACATTCCCCGATCAAGACCTTGAAAGAATTGCGCCTGCGACGCTTTGGCGACCTACTGGTGTTGCAGGTGCGCGGCGACGGTTTCTTGCATCATATGGTGCGCAACCTGGTTGGCGTTCTGCTGGCCATTGGCCGCGAGCAGCAGGAGGTTGTTTGGGCTCGCCAGGTATTGGAGGGTCGGGAGCGGCGTTTTGGCGGGGTTACTGCCAAGGGTACCGGGCTGTATTTTGTCCGTGCGCGCTATAATGTTATTGATCTGCCAAATAAGCCGGCCGGACCGAGTTTTATTCAGCCAATTATTGATACAATGGACGACCCTTTTGATCCGGTATAAGCCCATGGCCCGTGATTATCGCCGTACTCATATTAAAATGTGTGGTATGACTCGGCCAGAAGACCTGATAAAAGCCTGCCAATTAGGGGTCGATGCCGTCGGTTTAGTGTTTTATCCGCCCAGCCCCAGGTCGTTGAGCTTGGCATTGGCTGAACCCTTGGCGGCGCTGACCCCGGCGCTGACCCGCCGGGTCGCTCTAATGGTCAATCCAGATGCCGGCTTCGTGCGAGAGGTCGTGGCCGCCACCCAGGCCGATATGCTGCAATTTCATGGTGATGAGTCAGCAGATTTTTGTCAGCAGTTTGGCAAGCCCTATATTAAGGCCTTGCGGGTGAAGAATGCCGCCGAGGTTGTTGGTCTTATTACCCAGCACCGCGCCGCCGACCTGATCCTCCTCGATGCTTATGTACCTGGTATTCCCGGCGGTACTGGGCAGACTTTTGATTGGTCATTGGTGCCCGATACTTTGGCCGCTAAGGTGATGTTGGCGGGTGGCTTAAATGAAACCAATGTGCCGGTAGCCATAGAACGTATAAGACCCTATGCTGTAGACGTCAGTGGTGGGATCGAAACGGCCCCAGGGATCAAGTCCGCGGACAAGATGGCATTATTTGTTCAAGCCGTAATGGCGGCCGATCGACTCGTCAGTGAAATTTCGTCATAAGTGTGTCCGCCGTTCGGTGATTCCCGAGCGCTGTGGATTCGGTAATAATATAGAATAATGATTTCATAACAAAGCGAGGGCATTATGAGCAGCTGGTTGGAGAAAATCGTACCTTCGATGATTCGGTCTGATACCGACGATCGATCGAGTGTACCGGAAGGGCTGTGGAAAAAATGCCCGAAGTGCAGCGCCGTCCTGTATCGGCCCGAGTTGGAAAAAAACCTGGACGTCTGTCCGAAATGTGAACATCACATGCGTATCGGTGCCCGCCGCCGAATCGATCTATTCCTCGATGCCGAGGGTCGGGTTGAAATAGCTGGCGATATCAAGCCGGAAGATCGCCTAAAATTCAAAGATGGTAAGCGCTACAAAGACCGCTTGGTCGCAGCGCAAAAGAAAACCAATGAACACGATGCGTTGATTACCGTCGAAGGGTTGGTTGAGGGATTGCCTGTTGTGGTCGCAGCCTTTGATTTTAACTTCATGGGCGGTTCTATGGGTGCTGTAGTGGGCGAGAAGTTTGTGCGCGGCGCCAATGTCGCTTTAGCGAAGAATATTCCCTTTATTTGTTTCGCCACATCCGGCGGCGCGCGTATGCAAGAAGCCCTATTTTCTCTAATGCAAATGGCTAAAACCAGTGCTGTGTTAGAGAAACTGCGTCAAGCGGGAGTGCCCTATGTGTCAGTCATGCTCGACCCCTGTTTTGGCGGCGTATCTGCCTCGCTGGCCCTGCTTGGTGATATTAATGTCGCTGAACCCTACGCCCTAATTGGTTTTGCCGGTCCCCGGGTGATTGAGCAGACCGTGCGCGAAAAGCTGCCTGAAGGCTTTCAACGCAGTGAGTTTCTGTTGGAAAAGGGCGCAATCGATATGATAGTGGCGCGGCACGATATGCGTTCGAGGCTCGCCGGGTTGCTGAAAAAGCTTGTGAATGCGCCCATCAATTGAGTCGCCCTTGGCGCAATGGCTCGCTTACATTGAGGCCATTCATCCACAAGAAATTGAGCTCGGCCTAGCCCGGTTGAGCGATGTTGCAGCGCGACTGTTACAGCGCGGGCGGCCACCCTTTGTATTTACCGTTGCCGGTACCAATGGCAAGGGCACCACCGTGGCTGCCCTAGCGGCCTTGAGTCGAGCAGCCGGCCAATCGGTCGGCTGTTATTCCTCGCCACATCTATTTTATTTCAATGAACGCATCCAAATTAACCATCAACCGATCAGCGATGACCTGTTGGTGCAAGCACTGTCGGCGGTTGACTCGTCGCGTGGCGAGACCAGCCTGTCCTATTTCGAATTCACCACGCTGGCCGCCTTTTGGCTGTTTGAGCAGGCAGAGCTAACGGTCTGGGTGCTGGAAGTAGGGCTCGGCGGACGCCTCGACGCGGTTAATATTATTGACCCCGATATAGCGATCATTACCAATATTGGCCTCGATCACCAAAATTTCTTGGGTCCAGATCTGGCCTCTATCGGGCGCGAAAAAGCCGGCATTTGCCGTGCACAACGACCGGTGGTGTTTGGCTCCGATAACCTGCCCGACACGCTTTACGCCCAGGTTGAGCATTTGGGTGCCAAGCCTTATCAGCTCGGGCACAGTCATCAGGTGTTTGGCGATCGTTTGCTCTGGCAGGGCGGGGAGCTTGATGCTGGGCAGATAAGTATCCCCCGTGCTAATGCCGTGACGGCGCTGCAGGCCTTCAGTCTGTCACCCTTTGTTGTGACACCTGAGCAGGCCGAAGTCAGTTTGGCCTCGGTGCAATTGCCTGGACGCATGCAGCAGCGGGTCTATAAGGGGCGCACGATGATTCTCGACGTCGGTCACAATCCCCATGCTGCGGCCTATATAACGAGTCAGTTAGGTCAGCAAAAATTCCATTTGATCATCGGTATGGTTCAGGATAAGGATGTTAATGGTTTTTGCTCGGCTTTGGTTGAGGTCGCGCAGTCCTTTAATTTTATTACACTGGGCGGACCGCGCGGGTGTACAGCTGACGAATTGGCGATCCGCAGTGGGCAGTCCGATAGCCGGCAGTTTGCGAGTCTGCCCTTGGCGCTGGCACAGCTGGATCGGGATTATCCCGGTGAACCGGTGTTTGTTGGCGGATCATTTTACACCGTTAGTGCTGCACTAACCCTGCTGGAGAGCTGATTTGGAACGGAAATTACAGCAGCGATTGGTTGGGGTGCTGGTACTGGCGGCCTTTGTATTGCTGATTGCGCCAGTCTTATTCGACGCCGAAGGGCGTATTCCGGAGCAGATTACCCATATTCCGCCACAACCGAAAAAGCCCGATATGTCACAGCTGTCGGCAGCTACTTCAACAGCTGCACCGACAGCTGCATCAACAGTTATTTCGGCAGCTACTTCAACAGCTACTTCAACAGCTGCACCGACAGCTACTTCAACAGTTACTTCGTCAGCTGCATCGACAGCTGAGCCAAGTAGCGAGTCGTCAGTTGCGCAGCAGCAAAGCACAGAAGGTGATGCAGTAAGCCCGCCCGCCGATACTGGGTCAGTGCCGGTGATAACTGCAGCGCCGGGCTCACGTCTTTGGTCTATTCAGGTCGCGAGTTTTCGGGAAGTTGGCAAAGCCAATGCGCTGCGCGACCGTTTGCGTGCGGCGCAGTTTGAAACCTACGTGCGGGAAAAACTCTTGTCCGATGGCACCATCTTTACCCAAGTATTTGTCGGGCCGGTGCCCAGCAAAAAGGTGGCCGATCGACTCAACGCCCTGGTGAAGACGAAATTTAGTCTTCAGGGTTTGATCGTCCGTTATAGGGAATGAGTTGTTGACCTATTGGTTGGGTATTATTAAAGGCATTCACATAGCCTTCATACCTGTTAGAATGCGCACGATTTTAATGTCGGACTTGCTATGATTTTAATCGATTGGATTATCGTGGGCATACTGATTGTCTCCGCCTTGATCAGTATACAGCGTGGTTTTACCAAAGAGGCCATGTCGTTAGCCTCTTGGATCGCCGCTTTGCTCATTGCCCGGCTGTTCAGCGACAATCTGGCGGTACTGCTCACCCAGTGGCTGGCCAATGATGTTCATCGTTATACGGCAGCTTTTATCATCTTATTTATCGCCACCCTTATTGTCGGTGCCCTAATTAATCACCTCTTGGGTGAATTTGTGCGTATGACTGGCTTAACCGCTATGGATCGCGTATTAGGGGTCGTGTTTGGCCTGTTGCGTGGCCTTGTTATAGTGGTCGCCATCTTGGCCTTAGGCCGTCTTTTTGCATTAGATCAGTTTTGGCAAGATTCAAGAGTGGTGCCTTACTTTGAACCGGTGATTCGTTGGACCGGTGAAAATATTCAAAAGGCATCCGGTGCCATTTTGTCCGTTGGAGGAGAATAACGAATGTGTGGTGTAGTCGGAATTGTGGGTCAATCTCCAGTTAATCAGTTGTTGTATGATGCGCTAACCGTTTTACAACATCGCGGCCAGGACGCTGCCGGTATCGTCACTGAAGACCGGGGTAAGTTTTTTCTGCGCAAGCGTAATGGTTTGGTGCGCGATGTTTTTCACAGCCGCCATATGCAGTCATTGATTGGTAATGTCGGTATTGGTCATGTGCGTTATCCTACCGCCGGGAACAGCAGTACCGCCGAGAGCCAGCCCTTTTATGTTAATTCGCCCTATGGCATTGTCCTAGCCCATAACGGTAATTTGACCAACTCGATTGAATTGCACCAGGCCTTGTTTCAGTCGGATTTGCGCCACATCAACACCACCTCCGATTCCGAAGTACTGCTCAACGTTTTTGCCCATGAGTTGCAGATTCAGGCCAAGCTCAAGCCAGAACCGAAGGACGTCTTTTTGGCGGTTGCCGGTGTCCACCGGCGTTGTCGCGGTGCTTATGGCGTGGTGGCCTTAATCAGCGGCTTGGGCATGGTCGCCTTTCGCGACCCCAATGGGATTCGCCCCCTGGTCTATGGCAAGCGCGTCGCCGACAATGGCATCATCGAATATATGGTCGCTTCGGAAAGTGTTGCTCTGGACGTTATTGGTTTTGAACTGGTCGATGATGTTGCACCCGGTGAAGCTATTTTTATCGATGCCGCCGGACAGTTGCATGTCCAACAGTGCGCACAGGTTGTTAAGAAAACCCCCTGCATGTTTGAGTTCGTCTATTTTTCCCGGCCGGATTCGATTATCGACGGCATTTCAGTCTATAAGGCGCGTCTGCGCATGGGTGATGCCCTGGCGGAGCGTATTCTACAGCTACGACCGGACCACGATATAGAGGTCGTTATCCCGATCCCGGATACCAGTCGCACCTCAGCCCTACAATTGGCCAATCGATTGGGCGTCAATTTTCGTGAAGGCTTTATGAAGAATCGCTACATAGGTCGCACCTTTATTATGCCCGGCCAAACCGAGCGGCGGAAGTCGGTGCGGCAGAAATTGAATGCTATCGGGCTGGAGTTTAAAGATAAGAACGTGCTGTTGGTCGATGACTCCATCGTACGCGGTACCACCTGCTACGAAATTATCGAGATGGCACGCGAAGCGGGCGCGAAAAAGGTCTACTTTGCCTCCGCCGCGCCGGAGGTCATTCACCCTAACGTCTATGGCATCGACATGCCGGCGGCTAATGAATTGATCGCCCACGGTCGCACCACCGACGAAATACGTCAGGCCATTGGCGCCGATTGGCTGGTCTATCAGAAACTGGAAGACCTGAAGAGCGCGACCCAAACCAAGAAATCCGATGTGCACGATTTTGACTGTTCGGTATTTGACGGCTCCTATGTCACCGGCGATATCGATCAGGCCTACTTAGATGCACTCGAAACGTTGCGCAAAGAGGGCAGCAAGACCAATGCTTTGGTCAGCGAGTCTTCCATGGTAGATCTACATAATGATGATGAGGATTAGCCCAGTCGGATCACATAGAGGCCGCCTGGAGCGGCCTTTTTTTCGATTCCTCAGTCGTGTCTGTGGCTAAAATCGAGCCTAACTGGGCTAAGTTTGCTATACCTAAAAGCTAGGGGGTTTATTTTAGTCGTAGACCCTGGCGTTGGACCCAATCCTGCGCTCGAACAGGACAGACGATAGATGAGACCCATTGCAGCGCTTACGGAACAACTTATCCAACAGGGTGGCTTGGTGGTGGCCGGGAAGTCGCAAAAAATACGTCTAATCTGGGTGGCGCTGCTCTGTGGTGGGCATGTCTTGCTGGAAGACTTGCCGGGTGTCGGGAAAACCTCAATGGCGCAGAGTCTGGGCCGGTTGCTCGGCTTGGACTACCAACGCATCCAGTTTACCGCCGACCTGTTACCGTCGGATGTGATCGGCGCCCAGATCTTCGATCGGGAGCAGCAAGATTTTCGCTTTCATCGCGGCCCCGTGTTTACCCAATTGCTGCTCGCCGATGAGCTCAATCGGGCCACACCTAAAGCGCAGTCGGCGCTCTTAGAGGCGATGGAAGAGCAACAGGTCTCGGTTGACGGCCAAACCCTGGCCCTGCCCAAACCCTTTTTCGTGATCGCAACGCAAAATCCTCAATCGCAATCGGGCACTTATCCGTTGCCAGAATCCCAGCTGGACCGGTTTTTTATTCGCCTCAGCCTGGGCTATCCCGATGAGGCGGTGGAAAAGGATCTGTTGATGGGCAAGGTCGGTCGTTTGCGCATGGACGACCTCAAACCCATTCTCCAGCAGGCCGACTGGCCAGAGCTGTTCCAGCGGGTTCGACAGGTCGAGTTGAGCGGGGCGGTACTCGACTATATTATGCGTCTGGTACAGAAAACTCGTGACCCGGCAGTGTGCACCGTGGGTCTGTCACCTCGGGCTTCTCAGTCCGTGGCCTTGGCGGCACGAGCCTATGCCCTGACCTTTGGTCGCGATTATGTGGTGCCCGATGATGTCCAGGCAATTTTCCCCGCGGTTGCCGGGCACCGTTTGAAGGCGTTACGTTCGCTGAGTACCGAATCGCTGCTGAGTCTGATCCTGGATTCGGTCGATGTCGTCGGCGCGACCTGAGCGTGTTGGGCTGGTTGCGGCGACGGGTGCGGCGCAGATTTTCGGTCTGGCTGGAAAAACGCCTGCCACTGCAAGGCTCGGTCACCCTGGACCAATCGCGCATTTTCATAGTGCCGACCGTGCAGGGCGCGATCCTGTTGCTGGTCGCCCTGTTAATTCTGCTCTTGGCGATCAACTTCGACAGTGCCCTGAACTATGCTCTGGGCTTTTGGCTCATTGCCATGTTGTGGGCCAGCGTGCATCTGACCTATCGCAACCTCAGCGGTCTGTGCATCACAGGTCAGGTCGGCTCCCTGGTTGAGGTCGGGCAGATGGCCGAGGTTACTCTTTTGTTAAGCGCAAAACGGCCTCAGAATCGGGGCGTATTTGAGCTGATCCACAAACACTGGGGGGTTGTGGCGGTGGCCATGACCGGCCCCTCGGTGGTGGTGCGATTGCCCTTGCGGGCCGAGTCACGCGGGCCGATAAGGCCGCCCCGGTTCCGCATTGAAAGCCGCTTTCCCTTTGGCCTAATCGTCGCCTGGTCCAATCTAAAAATTGATGTCCAAGCCTGGGCTTATCCCAGGGCAGAGCAATTCGACCGAGAATTGGCCGGCGCTGGTCCCGAAGACAGGCAGGACAATCGCAGCGACCAGTTTCATCATGCCGGCAGCGAGGACTTTCACAGTCTGCGTCCCTATGTCGCGGGCGATTCAATTCATCGCCTGCATTGGTCGAGTTTTTCCCGCGACCAGCTGGTGGTCAAGGCCTTTACCGACTATCAATCGGCCAATGAATGTCTCGACTGGGATCAGTTTCCCGGCTTAATGGACGAATCCCGGCTCGCGGCCCTGGCCTATTACGGCCAGCGACTGAGCGAGCAAAATCAAGCCTATGGGTTGCGCTTGCCAGGTTTAACCCTGGCTGTAGATCAGGGCCCGGAGCAGTTGGTGCGAGTCCGGCGGAGTTTGGCGCAGTACGGTTATGACTGACACGGCTTATATTCAGCCGCATCAACGGGCACTGCATCAGGCCGGTCTAAAATCTCTGTTGTTGGTGCAATTGTTGACCCTATTGGCTTTTCTGCCCTATTTGCCGGTCTGGTTCCTGCTGGTGTATATCTTAGTCGGCTTTTGGCGCTGGCGCGCGGTGCACGGTCAGTTGCGCAGGCCGCCCTTTACCATCCTCTTGGCCGCCGTAGTGCTCGGGCTCGGTGGCTTGCTGGTGTCAGGCTTGAATCGATACTCGCTGGACAGTGCTGTGGCCCTATGCCTGTTGGGTTATCTATTGAAATCGCTCGAAGTATTGCGCCGCCGCGATGGGATTTTCCAAGTCTATCTGGGCTACTTTTTAGCGGGTGTCTTCCTGCTCTACCGTTTCGACCCTTTAGCAGCCCTGATCATGATCGTGCTGTTGTTTTTTAATACCCTGGCCTTACAAGCCGTCACCGCAGGCGGAAGTTTCACCTGGCGCTACGGCCTGAAGCAATCGAGTGTCATACTGCTCGCAGCGATACCCATTATGGTCGCCGGCTACCTATTTTTTCCGCGTCTGCCACCGCTTTGGCAAATTCCCAATGATCAGCGCGGAGCCCAGACGGGCATGACCGATGAAATCACCCCAGGGTCGGTCGAACAATTGGCGCGCTCGGTTGCGCCGGTTTTTCGCGTCGCCTTCGACACGCCATTACCGGCCCGGAAGCAATGGTATTGGCGCGGCACCACACTGAGCATCTTTGATGGTCGGTCCTGGAAAGCTGAATACAGCAGTGCCAATCCGGGTCGTTGGCCGCCCCAGGCTGAGTTGCCCCAGGGCCTTGGTTTGGAGTCTAACTATACCGTTATTATGGAAAACAGCGGTCAGCGTTGGCTGTATTTTATGGACTGGCCGACCACCATAGAGGCTCAAAACAGCCTTATCTTGCCCGATGGCCGGGCCGCCAGTCGCGCTCCCATCAGTACCGTATTGCGTTATCGAGCTAGCAGTCATCGGCGTGTCAACTGGCCGGATCAAGGCTTGCTAATTGAGCAGAATCTGCGCTTGCCGGAGCGGGGCAATGAGCGCTTGCGCCAATGGGCGCAAACCTTGCGCCAGCAACATAGCAGTAACGCAGCCTTTATCGATGCCCTGATGGAGCATATTAGCACTGAAGATTTTTACTATACCCTGCAGCCGCCGGGCTACCAGGGAAATCAAA
>Ga0307492_10000314_pt1 | contig 20841 bp, 19 predicted proteins | sample SI3LmetaG_FD_202365 | JGI IMG/M metagenome (GOLD analysis project Ga0307492, IMG submission 202365) | Sea-ice brine microbial communities from Beaufort Sea near Barrow, Alaska, United States - SI3L | ecosystem: Environmental > Aquatic > Marine > Coastal | place: USA: Alaska | collected 2017-05-06 | reverse complement strand
AAAGTCGATAATCAAATTGCCGTTGAGTTAATCAAGGACTCTCAATCAAAATTCAAAAACAAGAGTGGTTGTAGTTTTGATAATGGATTTCACTTACCAGCAAACCAAGTAGAGCTGTCAAAATTACTAGAGCATTTAGTGTTGCCTAAAAAAGGGCTTCGTAATAAAAAAGAAACTGAGAGCGAAAAAAACCAGGATTTAAAACCAGTAAACGAAAACATTCGGCGGTAAAATCTGGGATCAATGCTTTAGAGATTCATGGACTAGATGTATGTCCTGATCATGGCATAGTCGGATTTAAGCGCTATGTTGCACTAGCGGTTGTTGCAAGAAATATTCAAAAAATAGGTTCAGTATTGATAAAAAAAGTGCATGAGAAAATAAAACGGCAATCGGCTAGAGTTTCTCTCTTAGCTGGCTAATTCGGAAATTAAAAACACTATCATTTCTTAGCAATAGTATGTTCAAAAATCAATAAAAAACTCTTTCTCGGTCAGGCACTAATTAGCCTAGTATTGCTGAAATAATGTGCTATATATATAGTACTTTCAGGATGTGCTGATACCCTCAGCATCGGCAAATTCTGTTTTTCGGTAAGCTAAATGTGCAACAGCTCATGAAATGTGAACCATTAATAATCAAAAAGGCTTAAAAACTATATGTATAATATTAAACATGACGTTAAGACTCGCAGGATCAGACCACTTTGCAGGCTATTCACAATGCTGGTTGTTGTAGCCACTCTCTATGCCTGCAGTAACTCGAGTAACACAGACGAGGAAGTGCCGGAAGAAGTGCCGGAAATAGTTATTGCGTCAGGTATTGCGTCGAAGTGGAATGAGGAAATGTTGACTGCAATTCGCGCTGGTTCACCAAGACCAACGGTCCTTACGCGCCAGATGTTCATAGTTTCAGTCGCCATGTACGACGCATGGGCTGCCTATGACGCGATTGCCACACCTTATGCCCTGCCGACGAGTAATCGCAGACCCGATGCCGAACACACCTTGGCCAATCAGGAAGCTGCTGTTAGTCATGCCGCCTATCACGCGCTGACGAGCATTTACGCGCCTTTCAACTCGGACACGGGTGCATTCGATGACTTTCTAACGTCGTTAGGTCACACCGCCAGCACAAACGCAGATGGCGATACGCCGGCGAGTATTGGTTTCCTTGCGGCACAGGCTGCGTTAGCCGCTAGGGCTGATGATCTCTCCAATGCCGATAACAACTTCGGCGACATAACTTCAGCCTATTACCCGGCGCTTTATGAGTCTATCAACAGTGCGGACCCAACGTCTTCATTTGCCATAGGCGGCGTAGATTTTGACCCCAATCGTTGGTCACCTATCCGTGTACCCAACGGCACTTTCCAGGATGCGAATGGATTTCCAGCGGTTGACAATAATGATCCGTCTACGTTCTCTGACCAAACCTTTCTGACCCCGCATTGGGGCGCTGTAACCCCGTTTGCGTTAACCAGTCCGGATCAATTTCGACCACCTGCACCACCACAAAATGGTTCGAATGCGACCTATACAGACGGGGAAGGTGAGACGATGACCAACGATGAGGCCTGGAACAAGCAGGTTGCCGAAGTACTTTCATTTAGCGCAAATCTATCTGATCGCGAGAAAGTTATCGCTGAATTCTGGGCAGATGGGCCTCGGTCTGAATCCCCGCCTGGACATTGGAACCAACTGTCGCATGGGGTATCAAGTCGGGATGGCCTAACAGTCGGAGACGAAGTTAAAATGTACTTTGCGCTTAATGCTGCGTTGATGGATGCAGGTATTGCCACCTGGGAAGCTAAACGCGAATACGACTACATCAGGCCGGTTTCAGCGATACAATCTGATTACAACGGCGTTACCGTAGCGGCCTGGGGTGGCCCAGACCTGGGTACACTCGCGATTGATGGTAATACGTGGCGGCCTTATCAAGATCCTACCTTTGTAACACCGCCTTTTGCTGAGTTTACCTCAGGGCACAGTGGCTTTAGCCGCGCTGCAGCTGAAGTGTTGACTGCTTTCACAGGCTCATCGCAGTTCTACGACGCTACCAGCTTGGCAGGTGGAGATTTCGATGGTGATGGCGAACAGGATATGCTCGGCCAGCACATTCAACTCCCGGCCACCAATATGTTTGAGTCATCGCCAATGCTTTCGGTCACATTGAGGTGGAATACCTTTTATGACGCGGCAGATGAGGCAGGTCGCTCTCGACTGTTTGGGGGTATTCATATTCAGGATGGTGACCTTAGAGGCAGAGAGATCGGTGAAGCTGTTGGAACACAAGCCTATGGGCTTGCTGAGCAGTATTGGAATGGCACCATTGTACGTTAATGAGTGACGTTGCCCGGAGGTGTTAAGCGGTTTCTGTTCAAACAATAATCTGACTTTAAATCTCCAATGATAGGTTCGACAGCAGCACGGCGTTTCATCAACTTTCGTATGCTCTTTGTTGCTGGCTTGATTTTAGACTTGCTTAACTACCTAACTTGTTTTATTTTTTAACAGTGAAAAAACGGTTCGAGCCATGTTATTGGCAATGGCAACTGCCGCAATATTGGCATGTCGTTTGGCTTTTAATTGCTGAGCCCACAAGCTCGTTTTATCCTGTTTACTATCCACACAAATTAAAACAGAACGGGCTCCATGGATCAGTAGTTGCCTTAAATAGACATCGCCTCTTTTGCTGATCACCAAGAGTGTATTTTACCGCCCGTCGAATGTTGCCTTGGAACTAATCTAATTCACGGCCATTTTTAAATGCCTTAATATCACCAATCGAAGCAATCAATGCAGTGGCCGTTAGTGGATCAATGCCTAGAATAGATTGCAAGGTTTTAATTGTGCAATCTATTCTTTTAATTTGGGGCGTGTATTTGAAAACTAGTTTTCGCTAGATCGATACCCACGGTTGTTATTTGTTTTAGTTTGTTATAATTGTTCATGGTTTGCTCTTTCACCTCGTCGTTAAGCTTCTCGTTAAAGCTTTTTCAAGAGTCATTATTATAATGGTAATTAAGCGGAGGTGCAGACCATTCCATTACGTGACATAATTATCTGCTTTAGCTTCCTCTAATTAAGTCATTTGTCCCCTGATCCCTGATACCCCCTGATTCCAGATGCTTACAAGTCTTGTTGATTCAACTTGGGCCAATCAAGAGTTCATCCCGAAAGTTGCAAAACGTGGTGCCGAAGTCATTGCAGCACGAGGCTCTCATCTGCAGCAAACGGCGTAATTGACCATATGAAATCATGGATTTGGTACTGAAGATGATGATTGGATATCAATGGCTGTTTATTCTGACGGTATAGAAGAAGGCTTAATTTATTCTTACCCTATAACTTGTAAATGCGGTGAATGGACAATTGTCTCTGGACTTGTAAATAGTGATTTTATTACTAGTAAAATGAAAGCATCTGAAGCTGAACTACAAGAATCGCCAAGACTTGTTTTAATTTTTAATTCACATAACAAATGGGGCTTAGTAGCCCCATTTTTTGGGCCAATTATATTGTTTAAAAATAAAACTATTTCAGATTAATAAAATGTTCACGATAATAAATAAGCTCGTCAATAGACTCTTTTACATCATCTAGTGCTAAGTGCTTATTTTGTTTTTTAAACCCTTTTAAAATTTCAGGTTTCCAGCGGGAAGCTAACTCCTTTAAACTACTCACATCTAAATTCCGATAGTGAAAATAGTCTTCAAGTTTTGGCATGTATTTCACCATAAAGCGTCGATCTTGCCCGATACTATTACCACACATGGGTGATTTTCCATGTTCAACCCATTCCTCTAAAAAATCTATAGTTTTCTGCTCCGCAAAATCATCCGATATTTCAGAAGCCAAAACACGTGCAGTCAAACCGGAGTCTCCATGATGTTGTGTACACCAATCATCCATAGAATCCATTAATTCCTTTGATTGATGAACAACAAACGCGGGACCTTCTGCTAAAATGTTTAGATCCTTATCCGTTACAATAGTCGCAATTTCAATGATTCGTTCTTTATTGGGATCCAGTCCGGTCATTTCTAAATCAATCCAAATCAGATTTGTTTTTTTATCCACGAAAATGTATTTCCTATAATAATATGAATATTTATAACCTATAGTTTAGCAGGAAATAGAGGCTTTGCTATAGCCATGATACAATCTATTGGTGTTTAGCGCCTACTATTGGATACCCCTTTGGCAAAAAGAGACAAGTTAACTGAAAAGCAAATTAGGCAAGTTGCTAAAAACCGTAAACAGGTAAAACAACTCAGTAAAACAGCTAATCTAGGCGAATTAAAAAATGGGCTAATTATAGGGCGATTTGGTAATCAAGCCGATGTTTTAGAAATCGCCAATGAAAAAATATTCCGTTGCTTTTTGCGACAACATTTAGGTGCACCCGTACCTGGTGATCGTGTTTCCTTTAGATTAGAGATCCCTCAAGAACAAAACTCAGAATCACCCAAAAGCACTAACTTCACGTCAAAAGAAAAAGGTGTCATTGAATCAATTGAAGAACGTGAAACTTTGCTAGAGAGACCCTCCCGCCACAAAGGTGTAAAACCCATAGTTGCTAACGTTAACATGATATTTGTTGTGGTAGCGCCCTTGCCTGATTTTTCTAGTATTTTGCTTGATCGATATTTAGTTGCGACTAAAAATGCAAATATTGAAACCGTTATTGTCATTAACAAATGTGATTTAAAAGATGAAATATTTCAACAACTAATTGAAGAAAAACTAAAAGTCTATTCAAAAATTGGTTACCCAATAATCAAAGTAAGCGCTGTATTAAATTTGGGTAAAAATGAATTGTTAGATTACGCGAAAGATAAATCTAGCATTTTAGTCGGGCAGTCGGGCGTTGGTAAATCATCAATAATTAATTGGCTATTCCCAAATGAACAATTGGCTGTGAAAGAAATTTCATCCAACTCTCGTTTAGGCCAACACACAACTACGGCCTCTAGAATTTATCAGTTTAAAGAAAACTCTAAAAGCTACCTAATCGATTCACCCGGCATAAGAGAGTATGGTCTTTGGCACTTAAGTAATGAACAAGTTGCATCTGGATATATTGAATTCGAAAAGTATATAGGTAGCTGCAAATTTAGAGATTGCCAACATACCAACGAACCAGGCTGTGAAATTATTTTAGCTGTGAAAGAAAAGAAAATAGAAGATGCGCGATGGAAAAACTATGTAAAAATAATCAACAACAATGAGATGCCTTAGTTTAATATTTTACATAGTTAGATTTTAAACAACTACACTTTCGATTTTTAAATAAGAACCAACTTCTGAAAATGGTATTGGTTTAGAAAAATAGTACCCTTGGCCAAATTGATAATCGAATTTCTTTAAAGTTGCTAATTGTTCTTTGCTTTCAATCCCTTCCGCAACAATTTTCATTTTTAAATTATTAGCCATAGAGGCTATTGACTCAACAATAGCAAGGTTTTTTTCTCCGTGATTCATCATATCAACAAATGATTTATCCAATTTAATCACGTCAAATGGAAACTGATGTAGATAACTTAGAGATGAAAAACCTGTACCAAAATCATCAAGATAAATATTAAGCCCCATTGACTTTAACTCTCTTACAAAATTAGTTGCGGCCTTGTAATCTTCAATCAAAATACTCTCTGTGATTTCTATATTAAGCAACGATGGCGTAATATTATTATTTGATATTAGCTGGCGAATAAATTCATCAAAAGTACGTGATAATATTTGAATCGTTGAAACATTAATATTAATAAACAGATTTTTTGTTTCTCTATTTTTAGAGAACTTAACTAGTGCACTCACTGCTTCTTCAGCTACAAACTCGCCAAGTTCAACAATTAGACCTGTTTCCTCGGCCACTGGAATAAACTGTTCAGGAGAAATCAAACCTTTAGTTTTATGATTCCACCTTAATAACGCCTCAAAACCAACAACCGTATTAGTCGCAATATTAAGCACTGGTTGATAAACTAAATATAATTCTTTTTTAGCAACGGCTTCTCTTAGCTCATTTTCCATTGTCATACGATTGGTAACTATTTTTTTTATATACGAATCAAATAAACAAAAACAATTCTTACCTAGATGTTTAGCCTGATACATTGCAGCATCGGCATCCGCTAGGATTTCATCGGCATTAGCATTTTGAGTATTGGCCAATCGTATTCCTATGCTTGCGCTCGTAATTAAAGAATGTTTATTGACGATCACGGGTTCTTTTAAAGCCTTTAATATTCGGCTAGCTAAATTAATCGCTGCTTTAGCTGAATTAATGCTAGCCATCAAAATACAAAATTCATCGCCACCTAGACGAACTACAATGTCACCTTTCCTCAAGCACGATGTCAATTTTTCTGATACTTTTTGTAAAAACACATCACCCACATGATGTCCTAAACTATCATTGATTAACTTAAATCTATCTAAATCCAAAAATAGCAATGCGAAATTATTCTCAACATCGTTATTGATAGAGGGAACATCACTCTTACTCGAACTCAATAATTTACTCACTTGATTTGACAAAAATAATCGATTTGGCAATCCCGTCAACGCATCATGCAAAGAGCCATAAGCGAGTTTTTTTTCAATTATTTTACGCTTTACTATTGTGTCTTCTAATTCAGAAGTTCTCTCTTTAACTCTATTTTCTAAGTTCTTATGCGCTGCAACTAAAGAGTCTGAGTCTCTTTTTCTTAAAATAGATATCGCCACTTGGTTTGCGATAGTTGTTAATAATTCTTCGTGTTTATCATCGTAGAATATATCGGCCTCATAACTTTGCACCGCAAGAACACCAAATGTTCGACTTCTTTCTTTTAATGGAATACCCAAAAATGAATTACAGTTAGTTCCAATAACCGCCTCTCCATCTTTTGGCGTTCTGTTAAATAGAAGCGTCTTACCTTTCCCAATGACTCTGTCAGATAAGCCTCCAATTTCGAGAGAATTAACTTTCCTTGTCACTGGATTCTCGTTATTTTCATCAATAAAATATGGGAAATTGATTGATTTTTTATCATCCGAAAAAATAGCAATATATAAATTTTTAGCATACATCAATTCAGAAACAATTTGATGTACTTGAGTAAAAAAATCAACTTGGCTTACTGATGTACTTACCAACTCGGTTATTTCAAACAGTGCTTTCTGAATTTTTTCTCCACGCCGTCTTTCGTTTATTTCTTGCGACATTGCAACATTTATTTCTTGTAAGGAATGAGTCCTCTCTTCAACTTTTTCTTCCAAGTCTTTATTGGTTTGCAAAAGTTTCTCTTCCGCCACTTTGCTTTTTAACAACATTGCAACTTGTCGAGCAATAAACTCTAGCCATTCAACTTCTTCGTCTCCAAAAATCACATCATCTTTATAACTTTGAATAACCATTGCCCCAAGCAGTTCGTCTTGATATAGCATCGGAACGCCTAACCAGTCGACGGAGTCTGAACCTGTATCAACAGCGACGCCTGAATTGATGATTTCAATGACCTTTTCAGAATCTAAATGTTGTGTTTTTTTAGTTTTTAAAACATAACCGGTTAATGTATTCTTTAATTCCTCAGGCGTAAATACGTCAATATTTTCGACGCTTAAACTAATATCCACCTCATCGACAAAGTAGACGAAATTGATAGAATCCGTTTTTTGGTCATAACGAGCAATGAAAAAATTCTTAGCATAGATTAACTTTCGAATAACCTTGTGAACTTTCTCATAATACTCCACCATGCTTTTACTTGTAATTCCACATTCGGTGATTTCATAAAGAGCTGAAGCGATACCGTCGGATTGTTTATTGAAATCACGATTGCTAGAAGCCATTTCACTGCACCCCTAACGCTTCATTTTGGGTATGATTTGCTACCCTATTTTTTAACACAATAATTGCTATTCTTCTATTGACGTGGATAAACGGATTAACTGTATCAAAGCGTTCTGATAATGAAAACACTTTACTATTTATTGTGCCATCAATAAAGCGTACCACCGAAATAAGTCCTTGATGACTTATCAGCTTAAATAGTTGAGTAAAAAGAGGGTACGCTACCATATAATAGATTTTGCCGGACTTCCATATTGCTAACAGCCGATGGAATTGTTGAAAAGCTCTTTTGCGCAGCAATGATGAAATTGCAAGAATAATGAATCCAGTCGGGGCGCCACCAAGTCCTGCAGAAAAGAAAACGATTATAATATTAATCAAATTCATTTAAGGCTGTTGTCCTGAAGATATTTAGTGATTAAGTCTCCTAAATATAGACAATTTTTAACGTGTTCACACATATAAAACTAAAATTATGTACTTTGGAGCAATATTTATTAATTTTATTAGCAAAGTTAAGCTCTTTGAGGTAATAAGTACGCTAAATTATCATTTCTTGACATAGGTTATGAATATTTATGCATAACAGATTATTATATAAGCTTGTTAGTTTGCTGGCATTTTTATGCTTGGTATCAATTGTCCAGTTAACTAACACCAACAATAAAAATGACTAACTAATAATTGACCATAAACAGAGATTATTTCAGGAAAATCAATTAGACTTTTAGTCAGCGTTTTTGACTTAGTCATTATTGATATTGATGTTTTTACAAAAATTGATTTTATCGAAGAAATAAAAAAAGGAAATACCGCAGCTAGTATCTTCCACAGTACTCTTTGATTTTTATTGGGTTAGTTGTAGCCGTCTCCATGAGTTAATTATTCATATGGCAAATAATTTCGCCCATAATTAATAATCAATTCCGATGCTTTTTTAAACACTCCTTTGCCCAAAACCCACGAATGCCAATAAAGTTTATTACTTAAAGATTTCCCTGGAATAAGGTTTACAAGCTCCTTCTTTTTCAACTCCTTTTCAATTTGCAGTTGTGGGATTAGGGTATAGGCAAGACTTTTTTTTGCCAACTCAACAAATACTTCAGACGAACGAACGGTATGGCAAGGATAACTCCCCGGAGGTAATCCAAAGTTATCGAGAATAAATTTCAAATGCATATTATCGAGCTGATCGTATGCAACTCCTGGTGCTAGCTTTAATGAATCTTGATCAACACCATTAGAAAAATAGTGTGCTTGAAATCCTTTAGATGCAACCAACACATACTTTAAATCTCCCAAATAATCACTTCTATATCCCGGTAGAGGCTCTTCTAGAGTGCTAATTGCCCCATAAGCTTCGCCGGATTTCAACTTATCGGTTGTTCTTGATTCATCGCAAACAAGAATATCCAATTCAATTGGGTTAAATTTAACTAGTGGCGCCAGCGCTTTGATAAACCAAATCGCTAAACTATCCGCATTCACAGAAATGGAAAGCTTAATAGGTTGTAACGGAGATTCCGGCAATATTTTAGGGACCAATTCTCTTTCAAGTTGATCAACTTGCTTAAAATGACCGACTAGCTGGGAACCAATAGGCGTTAAAGTTATTGGGCGACCACGTATTAAAACAGGATGACCTACAAATTCTTCAAGCTGTTTAACTCGCTGAGAGACAGCCGATTGAGAAATACACAGCTTTCCAGCGGCGCCCTCAAAGCTTTGACATTGTATTACGGCATTTAGCGCGCGAAGCAGTTTATAGTCAATTTGGTTCATAAGTTAGAAACATTAAACCAGAATCCCAATATGAAAATGTACAAAAGTTTAGTGTACGAAAACAGCCACATCATCATTAGAATTTCTAATACGAGATAAGATTGATTAATTTTATTTAACAAACTCCATCATTGATACTCACGCCCGTCAAAAATGAGAAATACATCACGTTATTAGCACTGTTAATGAATTTTAAAGGAGAAAAGAAATGAATTTTTAACATTAGCTCAAGGATTTTTCTTAGGTGGCAGCATGATCATCCCGATTGGTGCTCAAAATGCTTTTATTATCAATCAAGGCATTAAACGACAATTCCATTTAGTCGCAACCTCACTGTGTATTTTCCTCGATATTTTATTGATCAGTCTTGGGATCTTTGGAGGAGGCGAATTAATTGCAAGCAACCAAACGGTAAGCACATTATTAAAGATGTCTGGTATTCTGTTTTTAACTGGATACGGACTAATGTGATTTAAAACAGCATACACCACATCGACCTGCACAAATGAAGGTTATGATTCAGTTGACTATCCTAAATCAGATTAAACGTTATTTAAAGTTGTATTAACCTGCTTCGCAGTAACCTTACTCAATCCTCATGCCTATATCGACACGATTGTCATTTTAGGAGGCGTTGCAGGACAGTTTTTAGGAAATGGTAAGCTGCTTTACACTTTAGGTTGTATTATTGCATCTACTTGTTGGTTTTATGGACTAAGTATTTCTGCATCTCGAGTGTCTAAAACCTTATCGCGAACGAAAGTTAAAAAGGGATAGATATAGCTGTTGGCATTGTCATGTTGTTGATTGCTATTGGACTAACTCAACAACTTTAACTGTGAAATTAAAAGAATGGGTCTTTCCCTAATTTTTTAGCCTTAGAGCCTGTAAAAACTGGCGTAGCTATCCTTTCACTCGATGCTTCGCGTTCATAAAATCCTTGTGTGAGACATGTATTAACGCATTGACTTTACGAATATAATGCTCTTCATGAGAATCAAGTACCCCATCTGCAAAGGCAACTCGCCATAACTCTTCGATCATTCTAATCTTTTTAGGCTTATCAAAATGCTGGTTGATAACCGAAGTGAACTGATAATAATCTATCGATTGATCTAACTCTTGATCTGCTAGCGACATTAGTTCTTCTTTTTCAGTATTAGTCAGATCAAACTTACCGTCTAGCGATTTCTTTAATGTTACTTTTTCCTCTGTATCAACTTTGCCATCAATTCTCATCATTTCCACAAGCAAAACAGAAACCGCTAAGTGGATAGCGTGTTTTACATCGGCTTCAGTATGAGTTGGGTTTTCAGATAATCGGTCAAAAAATATTTTTATAGCTTTTAACATCTTTTAAATACTTGCTTCGCGCCTATAGAATGAATATATTAAATGAAATTCTATTATCTTTACAACCTAAAATCGTAAGAAAATGCATCTAATGAAAACTATTTCTTCTATAACTAAAATACTAGACACTTGATGCTAAGGGCAATGGCGAAACGAAAAGAGATGCTAGCGAATGCTGCAAGCGACTTTATTATTCCAGGTTTATTTCACAACAAACAATGAATGCTTATGTTAATGCATCCTTAGACGCAGTTCCTATTCGAGCCGATTGGAATCATCTTTATGAATGGAATCAACTCGACGCATCAAAAATAACAACTCCACTCTTACTATTACTCTTACTATTACAAGGTGAGCATGACCCGTTGGCAAAATCCGAATCACACGCTAGGTTTTTCGTTAACTTGCCCAATGCCAATAAGCAATGGATAGTGCTCGCCGGAATCGATCATACGGCACTTTAGACGCACCAAAAACTAGACTTATTCACTCGATAAGAGATTTTTTTAATTGGTTAAAACTAGATTGATTTACTGTCATTTATTCTTCAACAGCTTGACCATCGGAGTTAATTTTGACTAATCATTCAACTGCTTTATAACCCACTGCTGTAATTGAGGCAGTCCCATTGCGCCAGACATGCGGCCTTTCTCTTCTCCATTTAGGAAAAGAGCCAAAGTTGGAATTGAACGAATATTAAAATCAACGCCTGCTTGTTGATTTACTTCGGTATTCACTTTGAGTATTCTGAGTTGATTGCCCGTTGTTTTAGCAAATTCTGAATATACTGGAGCAAAATTAACGCATGGCCCACACCACGGAGCCCAAAAATCAATGAGAACAGGCAATCCTGAATTTTCAATATGCTTGATTAATCGTTCAGAAGTGACCTCTATAGGTTCTCCAGTAAATAAATTCTGGTGACAGATCCCACACTTTGGCGTGTGATCGAGCTTTTCAATCGAAAATTGATTAATTGTGCCACAGTTACAAACAAGCTTCATTTTATTGGACATAATTCAGTTTAAATATAATTAGTAGATAGGGTAATTATCCTAAAAACTGAGCAAAACAGCAAAGCCTTAGTGCCGAATTAAAAACCTTTATTTAATCTTTTTCACTAAAGTTATAATTAGACTTAACTTAATCAGTCTTTAACTTCTGTTTTATCTTGATCCGATGTCCAATTAGCGACCTTTTTCTTAGCAAATTTAAATACCTGGTTCCAAAACTCATGAAAAGTTGCGCCGATGATAATACCGATAATTAATTCAATCATTATTTTCTCCTGTTAATCTTAAAGTTTAATTACACTATCAAATAAAGCAATTAATAAGCCAACAAAACAGTTCGTTAGTAAACCATTGATAGTATTAAGTAAACTGCTATTTATTTAATCAATCAGTGAGTAGAATAGTAAAACATCTGATTTCAATTAGCGAAACTCACTATTTAATCGTTTGAAGCACTACTAATAATTGTACAAAAAAAAACCATTTATTCGTTGAAACTCGTTTTAATATATTCATAAAAGGTGTAAAATTTGCGGCTCTTTCAGCTACAGACATCTCTATATAAGTTGTTCATATTGATTTCTTCTAGGCTCTAAAAGATTCGTAGTATTGATTGTAGAAAACACTGACTTTTTATGAAAATTGGCAACTATAAGCTTGATAATAATTTGTTTTTAGCCCCTATGGCCGGTGTAACAGATTTACCTTTTAGGCGTTTGTGTAAACGACTAGGTGCCGGTGTAGTCGTGAGTGAAATGGTTACTTCCGATCCGAGCTTATGGACATCACGCAAAACCCAATTGCGATTAGCTCAAGATATAACGACTTCGGACAATCTAGGTTCGCTAAATGAGCCTGGACTTAGAATTGTACAAATAGCAGGTGGGGATGCCGATATTCTCGCGAAAGCGGCTCGTTTTAATGCTGATAATGGCGCCCAAGTGATTGATATTAATATGGGTTGTCCAGCAAAAAAAGTTTGTAAAAAAGCAGCAGGTTCCGCTCTTTTAAAAGATCCTAAGTTAGTAGAACAAATATTAAACGCAGTAGTCTCTGCTGTTGATATTCCTGTCACCTTAAAAATTAGGACTGGTTGGAATAAAGAAAATAAAAATGCCTTACAAATAGCTAGGTTAGCTGAAGATGCAGGCATTCAATCTTTAGCGATTCATGGTAGAACTAAGGAGTGCAAATATAAAGGCTATGCAGAACACGATACGGTTGCTCGAGTAAAGCAATCTATTAGTATTCCAGTCATTGCCAACGGTGATATTAATACACCAGTAGAAGCAAAAAGACTTTTAGACTACACCAAAGTCGATGGTTTAATGATTGGTAGAGCAGCACAAGGTAAACCTTGGATATTTAGAGAAATAGATTATTATTTAAAAAACAATCTATTTCTACCAACGATAAAGAGAATAGAAGTAAAAAATATATTGCTAGAACATGTTGAATCCCTGCATCAATTTTATGGTGAAATACAGGGACTAAGGATTGCCAGAAAACATGTGGGCTGGTATCTGACAGGTAATGAGAATACTTTGGCAGATGACAGTATCTATTTGGCAGATAATGTTAACTTGGAAAAACAAAATACAAATAATTTTAAAAAATACTTTAATCAACTCAATACAGCAGTAGAACAATTGGTCTCGTTAAATAGTTATTTTGAGTGTTAAATTTAAAAATAATAGGATAAGAAAAAATGAATTTTGAAAGCTCTAATCTCAATAACAACTCAACAGTTTCTGATGGATTACAATTAAACACGCCTCAAAACGAATCTTCTATTAATAATTCTTTATCTGAGAACTCTACTAATCGTCCGTTTACACTGCGAGAAAGTGTTGATATAGCCATGAAAAATTTTTTTTCGCAATTAGAAGAGCAACAACCTGTTGATTTGTACAACTTAGTATTAGCAGAAGTTGAAGCTCCTTTAATGGAATCAGTTATGAAATTTACTCGAGGTAATCAAACTAAAGCATCTGAAGTGTTAGGGCTGAATCGAGGAACGTTAAGAAAAAAATTAAAGGCTTATGGTTTAAACTAAAATAAGTTATCTATTTTATAAGCGGGCTGATGCCCGTTTTTGTTTTCATTATCATCAAAATCAGCGAACGAGTATAACATGACTAATATACGTCCCATTCAAAGAGCATTACTCAGTGTTTCCGATAAGACCGGCATTTTAGAATTTGCAAAAGCACTAGAAAGCCAAGATATTGAAATATTATCTACAGGCGGAACCGCAAAGTTACTAATGGATAATAAGATTAAAGTAACTGAGGTTTCAAGCTACACAGGTTTCCCTGAAATGATGGATGGAAGAATTAAAACACTCCACCCTAAAATTCATGGTGGCATACTCGCAAGAAGAGGAACTGATGAAGCTGTCATGGAAAAACATGGTATTCAGAGTATCGATCTTTTAGTTGTTAACCTCTACCCTTTCGAAACAACCATAGCTAATCCTGATTGCTTGTTAGAAGATGCAATCGAAAATATCGATATTGGTGGTCCAACAATGTTAAGAGCTGCGGCAAAAAACCATAAAGACGTTACAGTAATAGTAGAACCAGAAGATTACATTACAGTTCTTGAACAGTTAAGTGCGCAACAAGGTACCGACTATCAAACACGTTATCGTCTAGCATGGAAAACCTTTGCGCATACCGCAAAATACGATGGGGCGATCTCTAATTATTTAGGTAAACGTTTAAAAAGTTTAGATGAACCTTGTGAATTTCCAGAAAGCTATTCTGTGCAGTATAACAAAGCACAGACTATGAGATATGGTGAAAACCCTCATCAATCAGCTGCATTTTATGTCAGTGACGAACAGTCAGAAGCATCAATATCAACAGCTTATCAAATTCAAGGCAAAGAATTATCATTTAACAATGTGGCAGATACTGATGCTGCCTTAGAATGCGTAAAACAATTTGACCAGCCGGCTTGTGTCATCGTTAAACATGCTAATCCGTGTGGTGTCTCGGTTGCTGAAAGTATTAGTGAAGCCTACGACCTTGCATTTAAGACTGATCCAACATCAGCGTTTGGTGGCGTCATCGCATTTAATCAAACCCTTGAGCATGAAACTGCAAAAATGATTATTGATAGACAATTTGTTGAGGTCATCATTGCACCAATGATTTCAGAAAGAGCTAAACTCGTCATTTCGGAAAAGAAAAATATTCGTCTTTTAGAATGTGGCGAATGGTCACAATTAACACCTTGTTTAGATTACAAAAAAGTGACCGGTGGATTATTAATACAAGATAAAGATTTAGGTGTTGTTACTGAATCTGATTTGAAGGTAGTATCAAAAATCAATCCAACTCAAGATCAAGTTGATGACTTGTTATTCTGCTGGAAAGTAGCAAAAAGTGTAAAGTCTAATGCGATTGTATATGCAAAAAACAAACAAACTATCGGTGTAGGTGCTGGTCAAATGAGTCGAGTTTACAGCGCAAAAGTCGCAGGAATAAAAGCGGTAGATGAAGGTTTAGTGGTTGAAGGATGCGTTATGGCTTCCGATGCTTTTTTCCCATTTAGAGATGGTATAGATGCCGCTGCAAAAGCCGGTATTAAAGCAATCATTCAACCAGGCGGGTCAATGCGAGATCAAGAAGTGATTGATGCGGCAGACGAACATGGTATTGCTATGGTTTTTACTAGTATGCGTCATTTTAAACACTGATCTATTTTCATCGAAAATAATTAACTAATAGAAAAATTCACACATAAGAGTTAATCGAATATGAATATTTTAATTGTTGGTGGTGGCGGTAGAGAACATGCTTTAGCATGGAAATCCGCGCAATCAAAAGATGTAGAATGTGTTTACGTTGCACCAGGAAACGCAGGCACAGCAATGGAATCCAAAGTTAAGAATATCAATATAAAAGCAGACGATCTTCAAGGCCTATTAAAATTCGCAAAACAAAATTCAATAGATTTAACGATTATTGGTCCTGAAGTTCCTCTTTGTTTAGGGGTTGTCGATTTATTTACTGAAGCCGGTTTAAAATGCTTTGGACCTAGTAAAAAAGCAGCACAGTTAGAAGGCTCTAAATCTTTTACAAAAGACTTTTTAGCACGCAACAACATCCCAACGGCCACTTATGGAAATTTTACTAATATTGATGAGGCCAAAGATTACATTGAAAAAGAAGGCACTCCGATTGTAATAAAAGCCGATGGTTTGGCTGCGGGAAAAGGCGTTATGATTGCTCAAACAAAAAATGAAGCCTTTGAGGCAATAGAAGATATGCTTGCCGGTAATAAGTTTGGAGATGCTGGACATCGAGTTGTCATTGAAGAGTTTTTAAAAGGAGAAGAGGCTAGTTTCATTGTTATGGTAGATGGTAAAAATATACTAGCATTAGCAACCTCGCAAGACCATAAAGCTCGAGACAATGGTGATAAAGGTCCGAATACTGGAGGGATGGGAGCCTACTCCCCCGCAGCTGTAGTGACAAAAAATATGCACGATGCGATTATGCAACAAGTCATTATTCCGACGGTTGAAGGCATGGCTAAAGAAGGTAATGAATATACTGGATTTTTATATGCAGGAATTATGATTTCACCTGAAGGTGTTCCCAAAGTATTAGAGTACAATTGCCGATTTGGCGATCCTGAAACACAGCCGATTATGTTCCGTTTAAAATCTGACATCAATCAACTTTGTTTAGCGGCAATTAATAAAAAGCTAGATAAAGAAACGGTTAAATGGGATGAACGGTTTGCGGTTGGCATCGTATTAGCCGCCGGTGGATATCCCGATGCATATGAAAAGGAACTCGTCATCAATGGATTAAAAGATTCGCATTTTGTCACAGATACAAATTCGAAAATTTTTCATGCTGGTACTAAAGAACTTGACGGTAAGATTGTAACATCAGGTGGAAGAGTTTTGTGTGTTGTTGCACTAGGAGATACAGTAACGGAAGCACAAGCAAGCGCCTATAATCGCATTGATACAATTCATTGGGATAAAATTTATTTTAGAGATGATATTGGGCATAGAGCAATCCATAGAGAAAGAATTTAGTACTCAACGTTTAACTTAATAAGACGAATGAAGAAAAATATTATGATTAGAAATTTATATCAAAAGTTAGTAGGAATGCCATTAAAACTATTAGTTAATAGTAAATTATTGCCTGAAGATCCTATAAAAGATCTAGAAATCGATCTAGAACAGCCAATTTATTATGTATTACAACGAAATTCAACCAGTAGCTTTTTAATTCTCTGTGAAAAAGCAAAAATTCTAAATTTACCGGAACCTAAAATTATCAGAAAAACTACTGCTACGATTGAAAACGGAAGTGTATTTTTTCTTCAATCAAAGATGTTTTTGGGCCTCGGAGGTAAGCCGATTGACTGCTATCAGAAACACCTTTTCAAACTTTTAGAACAACAACGTGAGGATAGTGAGCATCATCATCAACTTTTACCACTATCAATTTATTGGGGCAGGAATCCTGGAAAAGAAAACTCTTTTTTTAAGGTCATTTTCACAGATACAGAAAGTGCTAGTTTTATTCGGAAATTTTTTCTATTTATTTTTCAAGGCAGGAATACGTTTATTAGAATAACTAAACCTGTTAATTTAAATCGTGTTGCATTCTCAGAAACAAAACCAGACATTCAAGTAAGAAAACTCACTAGGACATTGAGGGTTCACTTTCATAGGTTAAGACAAGTTGCTATGGGGCCTTTAGTTAGCAACCGTAGTCAAATGGTAACCAATTTACTTGTAAGTGACAATGTAAGAGACTCCATCAAAAGAGAGATGAAAAAGAACAAACTCTCTAAACACAAGGCCACTAAATTGGCTAAAAAATATGCTTTAGAAATTTCTTCCGCGTACTCATATAAAGCAGTTAGGTTTATGGAATCTACGCTAACACACCTTTGGAATAAAATTTATAATGGAGTTGTAGTACAAAACGCAGAGTTAGTTAGGGAAATTGCATCAACTCATCAAGTCATTTACGTACCTAGTCATCGTAGCCATATTGATTACCTACTATTATCATATACTCTATATCATGAAGGATTAGTACCACCTCATATAGCCGCCGGTATAAATTTAAATTTCTGGCCAGCAGGCCCATTATTACGACGTGGCGGTGCCTTTTTTTTAAGAAGAAGTTTTGGTGGGAATAAACTTTATACCGCCGTATTTAACGAGTATATATTCCAACTAATGAATCGCGGGATTTCTTTAGAGTTTTTCCCTGAGGGTGGCCGGAGTCGAACAGGACGATTACTTCAACCAAAAACAGGTCTACTAGCAATGGCCGTTCAATCGCTACTAAGAGGAACTCGTAAACCTGTTGCTATAATTCCAGTTTATATTGGTTATGAACGAATGTTTGAAGGAAATAGTTACCTAAAGGAATTAAGAGGCGGTGAAAAAAAGAAAGAGTCATTTGGTCAACTATTAGGAATTAGAAAAACTCTTAAGCAAAATTTTGGAAAAGTTTATTTAAATTTTAGTCAGCCAATTGACCTTAATCAATATTTAGATCAACATGAACCTGATTGGAAAAATTACCAAGGGCAAGTGGGTGCGAAACCGAACTGGTTAACTCCTAGAGTCTCCTCTTTGGCTGAACTAATCATGCAGAAAATTAATGCAACTAGTAGAGTAAACTCTATTAGTTTAGTCGCGCTAATTTTGCTATCGTCAGAACGTATTGCGGTTGGTAAGAAAGAATTAACTACACAATTGGACCTTTTACTGTCATTAATGAAAAACGCCCCATATTCGGAATCAACTTTGGTTCCTACGGAAAATGGAAAAGCGTTAATTAAACAAGCAAAAGAATTAGGTACTATTTTTGAAGTCAAAAATCCGATGGGAGATATTATTACAACTAATGAAGAAACCGCTGTATTAATGACCTATTATCGAAATAATATTATACACGCTTTCATTGCTTATTCATTAGTCGCAAGTTGTTTTGTTAATCATAAGCGAGTCGCATTTTCGACATTAAAGCAACGCTGTTTACAATTCTATCCATTTTTAAAACAAGAATTATTTATCCATTGGAGTACGACTGAGTTTGAAGTTAGTATTGAAAAAGTCGTTGATAGTTTTGTTAAACTAAAGCTACTATCTAAAACCGAAACACATTTAGTTCGGCCAAATGAAATGTGTGATGAGATAGATCAACTTCTTTCGTTAGCAGAAATCATCAAACCAATTCTTTTACGTTACGGCATTTTGCTAACACTATTATCTAGCCAAGCGGGAAAAAGTATTAGTAGACGAGAATTGGAGCAACATAGCCAAGAAGTAGCTCAAAGATTAGCCGTACTTTACAGTATCAATGCACCCGAGTCTTTCGATAAAAACTTATTTAAAACCACAACTAGTGTTTTACGAAAAACAGGGCTAATTAAAATTGCTGCGGATAATTCTTTTGAGGTTTCAGAGGATTTAGTAATGCTGAACGCCCAAATTTTAGGTAATGTGAGTGTCAACTCTAAACGTATTATGCAAAAAACTGCAGATTGGGCAAGGCAACACTGGAATGAGAGATGATGCCTCATTTATCAAAATCTACAGTTTTAGTGGTTTTAACCTTTTAAAATCCATTATTTTGTTGCTCACAAATATTAAGTTAATTAGTTTCCGATAGAGTGTAAATTGTTTCTGTTTTCAGCGTAACGAATATACTTTATGAGATTGTTGTATAGCAATTTCTCGCATCATTAGAATTATTTTATAGCCCTCACGCTCGTATTCAAGATATCTTTTACACAGATAAACAGGATCACTATCTAGATTAAATTTGATTTGTGCGTACAATTTATTTAGATGTGAGAAAGACGTACAATAATAAGTAGTTACATTTAGTATTGGCTCAATGTGCTTTATAAGTTTTGTATCCAGGTTACTACGCTGAAAATAAAGAGATATATACATACCACGATAAACTGAACAAAATTTGGTCGTTCTACTTTAACGCTACCATTAATTTTGTCGTTTGCTATTGTAAAAAATGTCCTTACAATACTAGACCAGTCACTGTGATAACCGTCACCAACATAGAAAGCATTTAGGGCATTTTTAATATTTTCATTTGCCTCAAATACCCGCATGATATTCCCTGTTAGAAATACTTAATATTTTGAGAACGAAAAGGGCTTAGATATAGTTTATCTTAAGGTAAGATGTCATATCATGGTTCAATATTAACTTTATCTTAGCTAGCATATTTTTCAAAATCGAAGTTGATGGAAGAGTCCATAATTATGTTTAACGATTTTGGGACGAAATAATAAGGTTTTACATCAATCCAGTCTTGCAAAGTGAAAACTAGATTCGCTTGATTTGATGTTATTGATGTTGTTGATGTGAATTTCACGTTGTATGTTTTGTTGAACTCAAATTAAGCAGATTCATTAAATTTTATCAAAAATAAATTCGTATATCTCTTAGTAGATAGACTATTATTTGGCTTTCTTCAATTGTAAATTACACTGATAATCCATCCTCAGCATAAATATTAAAGGAGATGAAAACTGTGATTACATAGATAATGTATTTCATTTAGTATTTTTCCTACACAACTTTTAACTTTTAACTTTTAACTTTTAACTTTTAACTTTTTATTTTAATGCTTTGTAAATTGACATAACCAACAAACAAAAAAAAGCCGAGATAAACTCGGCTTCTTAAATTTTATCAGAAAAGCGATCTCTACTCTTCTTCAGGTTCTTCTTCGTCTTCTTCAACTATTGGACGATCAACAAGTTCTACATACGCCATAGGCGCTTTATCGCCAGTTCTAAAACCAGCTTTAATGATTCTTAA
>Ga0307492_10000313_pt1 | contig 20854 bp, 13 predicted proteins | sample SI3LmetaG_FD_202365 | JGI IMG/M metagenome (GOLD analysis project Ga0307492, IMG submission 202365) | Sea-ice brine microbial communities from Beaufort Sea near Barrow, Alaska, United States - SI3L | ecosystem: Environmental > Aquatic > Marine > Coastal | place: USA: Alaska | collected 2017-05-06 | reverse complement strand
CTCTGAGCAGGAGTGGTTAGCAACAAATCTTAACTTCAGTCTGGGTGTTTCACCATCATTAATACCGTTAGAGTGGATTGATGAAAATGGTATTCATCAGGGCGTCAGTGCTGATTACGTCAGTATTGTTAAAGACAAATTATCTATCAACATGAAACCTCGTCTTAATATAAGTTGGCTAGAAATTATTGAAGGTATAAAGAATAAAACCATTGATGTTATACCGGCCATTGTTAAAACTGAATCTCGCGAATTGTTTATTAATTTCACAAAACCTTATATGAGCCTTCCATTAGTTATAGCAACCAATAACGACAACGGACTTATAAGTAACTTGAGTGATTTACAGGGTAAAATTGTCGCTGTTGAAAAAAATACGCCGGCTGAAGAATTTCTGACACGTGATTATCCTAACCTAATTTTACTTTCCGATGATGATACTTTGACTAGCATGAATTTGTTAGAAAACTACAAAGTAGCTGCCTATGTAGCGCCCATCAGTGTTGTTATTCATCATCTTAACTCTGGGGATTTTCAGAATATTAAAATAGCCGCCTATACAGATTATAAATTAGAAATTGCTATGGGCATTCGAAAAGGTTTAGAGCCTCTAAAGATAATATTAGATAAAGCACTCGATAGTATCACGGCAAAGGAGAAAGCAACAATATACAGCTCTTGGTTTACGGTGAGAATTGAAACGGGTACTAACATCATCACCTTTGTACTTTGGTCATTGCCTATTTTATTATTTCTAATATTGCTCATTTTAATATTTGTTCGAATCAACCGAAGACTCGAGATAGAAATGGATCGGCGACGTGCGAATGAGACGAAGCTAATTTTAGCGAATAAAAAGCTTGCCCTTCAAAACGAAGAGAAAGATAAGCGTGCAGATGAGTTAACTCTTGCCAACAACCTAGCTAAACAGGCGGTACAGGCAAAAAGTCAATTTCTCGCTACCATGAGTCACGAGATAAGAACCCCTATGAACGGTGTTATAGGAATGGTACAACTGTTGAAAGACACTCATCTTACGCCGGAACAACAGGATTATGTCGCTACAATAACGAGTTCTGGAGAAGGATTGTTATCCATCATTAATGACATTCTAGATTTCTCTAAACTTGATGCTAATAAACTTAGAACTGAAATTATTATTTTTGATTTGGAGAGAGTCTGTCAAGAAATTATGGAATTAGTTGTCGGTACTTCTAACGAAAAAGGTTTGGAGTTCATATTTGATTATGCACCAGAGTGCCCCAGATATTTTTTAGGCGACCCTTCTCGAGTCCGTCAGATCTTATTAAATATTCTGGGTAATGCCTTTAAATTTACTCAGCGTGGTTTCATTCGCGTTGGTGTATCCAATGGATTATCCGATACAGGTGAAGCGCAGCTACGATTGGAAATACAGGATACAGGGATCGGATTAAATCCTGATGCTATAAAAGAGTTATTTGACGAGTTTACTCAGGCTGATAGTGCAACCACGCGTCTATATGGTGGAACAGGATTGGGCCTGGCCATTACCAACAAGCTGGTCAGTCTTATGGGGGGAGTGATTGGTGTTAATTCGGTAGAAGGTGAAGGCTCAACATTTTGGATAACGGGGATCTTAACTGCGACCGAAAGTCCTAAGTCGACTACCCACATGTCCTTAAAAGATGTTCGCATACTATTTTTAGATGATTTTGAAGCTAATCGCACGCTCTTTAAACGTCTACTTGAGCATATGGGGGCTAAGCCGACTATCATTTCTGATCCAACAAAGGTAGAGGCATTATTAATAGAGGCGACTAAATTTAAGACACCCTTTGAAATCGCTATTCTTGATCACTACATGCCTCAATTAAGTGGTATGGAGCTTGGATTACAAATTCGTATGCATGATAGTTTAAGCGATCTGAAACTGCTTATATTTTCATCTGTCGGACAAAAAGGTGATGCCGCTTTATTTGCATCCGCGGGTTTTAATGGTTATTTAAATAAACAGAGTCGTTATGATACATTGAAAGAGATCCTATCAACAATGCTTACCCATACCACGGGTAATCCTCTCGTGACTCACCACACTATTAAAGATGCCAAATATACTAATGCTAATAAGCCACAAAGCTTCAGTGGTTCAATACTTATTGTGGAGGATAATCTGACCAATCAGATCATAGCTAAAAAGTTTTTGGTCAAAATGGGCCTAACGGTTGACATTACAAATAATGGAAAGAAAGCCGTTAAAGCATACAATACTAATAATTATGATCTTATCTTTATGGATTGCCAAATGCCTGTGATGGATGGTTATGAGGCTACAGCAACTATACGAAAGATTGAACAAGAAAAGAATCTGACACCCATGCCTATCATTGCATTGACGGCTAACGCGTCCACTAATGACCTAATATTATGTGAAGAATCAGGCATGAATGCTGTCGTCACAAAACCCTTTAAAACAGCTGATTTGTCGGAAGTATTAACAGTATGGTTACCTAAAGGGGGACTACCCAGATAGCCAAAAACACATCAAAACTCGCTGTGTCGCATTATTGGCAAGGCTTAAAGAGCCGACTAGCATTTGTAGGTATAATAATTCATTCCGACGTCACTGATAACATTACCTTGAACATATCACATTACTTTGAATATTTCTCGTTCCCATGCTCCTGCGTCGCTAATCGGCCTAGTTTTGGGGAAATGCATACTGAACTTAATATCTGTATGGGTTCGCTAGAGCATAGGAACCAGAGTTTTCGAGTTACAGTTTTTGCCCCGACTTATTCAGGAGATAGCACCGTAACAGCTTAAAAAATGATAGTCCAAGTATTGTCCATAGATGAAAGGAAAATGTCGGAATGAACAGCTTCTGTAAACCGGCATCAATCAACGCTAATCAGCTCTAAAGTTCATCAAAGTGATAGACCTCACATCTTCGAGTAAAGCTGTTCACACTTTCATGATTCTCCCCTATAAATAATTCAAAGTCTGATAGCCTTATAAACAGAGTTGAATTTTTCTAAAGCATCTGCCTGTTTGCAAGATAATAAGAATAGTTTTGTTGACAATCAATATTTTAGTTGAAAGATATTAATCCTAATCTATGTTGAGTAGAATTTTTTAAGGAGCATTACATGGCTTTTAAATTAAAGAACAAGTTATTAATAACGGCGATGATGTCCGTTGCGTCAAACCAACATTTTGTCTCGGCAGAAACAAATATGACTGATCCAATAAGTGGTAAAGTGGAGCAGCGTTTCATCATCAAATACAAACAACCAGCTAAAAACATCATGAATGCATCGGCAGATACTGGATTCGATAGCACAGTGATAAGGCAAAAACTTGAACAAAGTGGAATAGAAGTTAAAGTGGAATTGGTTACACAGCGCTCGATTGCTGTCATTCTTACTGAACAAATGGTCAATGACTTACGATTAGATCCAACCGTCGAATCCATTGAACGCGATCTGACTCGTAAATTCTTAGCCATTTACGAAGACACTACTGGTAACCCCAATACTATACAACTAATCCCTTACGCAGTTGCTCAATCTCAAGCGGGTGAGCTGAACTTACAAGGTGACCAAAAGGTTTGTGTTATAGACTCTGGTATTGCCGGTTCAGATGGTGAAACAGGAGGCTTAAATGACGATTTTGAATGGTCAAATATTACCGGTATAGATGACTCGGGTACTGGAAGTTGGTATGCAGATGGTGGCCCGCATGGCACTCATGTAGCTGGTACTGTGGGTGCAGCAGATAACGCTTTTGGCGTAATTGGTATGGCACCCGGTGTGCCGATGCATATAGTCAAAGTATTTAACAATGACGGCTGGGGTTATTCTTCTGATCTCGCTTTTGCGGCAGAAAAGTGTACCGAAGCCGGAGCAAATATTATTACCATGAGCCTTGGCGGTGGAGGTGCTAGTAGCGTCGAAGAGACTGCATTTGACACCTTTACAGATAATGGTGGTTTAGTGCTCGCAGCAGCAGGCAATGACGCCAACGATGTACGCTCTTATCCCGCGGGTTACGATTCAGTGATGATGATTGGTGCAAACGATGGCGACAATAACATTGCAGATTTCTCCCAATTTCCATCTTGTAACACAGAACAAACCGATTGCGTTGAAGTAACCGCTGGTGGCGTTAACACACTATCAACTTTCCCTGCTGGTGGTGCGACGGTTGCCGGTTTAACAGCTGATGACATTGGCTATGATGCGACCGCAATGGAGAACACTGGTGATGCAGACGGGGAAACCTATGAAATGGGGATCGGCGATGCTATAGATGCTGAGGCGGATGGTAAAATATGCGTCATTGATAGAGGCGACGTCACTTTTCATGATAAGACAAAAAACTGCGAAGATAGCGGCGGAATTGGCGCTATCATAGTCAATAACGAAGCTGGAATATTTTCTGGCACTCTAGGCGAAACCAACACAACTACCATTCCCGTTGTTGGCGCAGCTTTCGAAAACAGAGATGCCTTAATAGCAGCCTCTAGCGCATCGATATCAGTGGGTCCTGGTAATTACGGCCTAATGAGTGGAACTTCCATGGCAACGCCAGGTGTCGCAGGAGTCGCCGCTTTAGTATGGTCAAACCATCCATTTTGTACCGGTACTGAAGTTCGTCACGCACTTAAAACCACGGCAGAAGATTCAGGTGATGCGGGACATGATATCTATTTTGGTAACGGTATAGTTAAAGCCAAAGACGCGAGCGATTATCTTGCCGCGAACGGATGCGCTGCGAATCCACCTACGGGAAGCCTGCAACTAGAAAAATCAACTGAAATTGTCGATGAGAACGGCGGCACTGTTGAGTTAATAGTCAACCGCATTAACGGCTCATTTGGCGAAGTTTCTTTTGAAATCAGTACTAGCGACGGCACAACTACTAGCGATAGTGATTATGCAGCTTTGAGTCAAACCATAACAATGGCTGATGGCGAAACATCAAAAAGTATTTCGGTAGAAATCTTAGATGATTCGGAATACGAAGGCGAAGTTGGTGAAACATTTTATGTCACCCTATTAAATCCGAGCGTTAATGCCAGCTTATCCGATCCAAGTGAAATGGAAATCACTATTAATGAAGATGATCCAATACCGCCGGCCGGAGACTTTGTTCTGAGCAGCGCGCAGTACGATATTGATGAAAACGTAACCACGCTAGTCATTGCCGTAAACCGCATTAATGGGGACTTTGGCGAAGCGACTGTCGATATTAGCTCTAGCGAAAATTCAGCTTTGAGTGGCGTTGATTTCCAAGCGCTTAACCAAACCGTTATCTTTGCTGATGGCGAAACCTCAAAAGAAGTATCAGTCAGTATGATTGACGATCAAGTGTTTGAAGGCGATGAAACCTTCAATCTAATCTTGGCCAACCCGTCAGACCGAAGTAACCTTGATACGCCGACCAGCGCATCTGTCACGATTAATGAAGATGAGCCGGAACCACCTGCTGGTGAATTCAATTGGGCAGCATCTAGCCTGACATTAGATGAATCCTTCGGATCATTCGAGCTTTCAATCAATCGTGAAAATGGCAATTACGGTGAATGTATTATCACTGCCACTATTAATCATTCTTCTACAGATGCTAGTGATATCAGTGGGAATATTTCAGTTGATCTTGTATTGGCCGATGGCGAAACTAGTGGTTCAGTGATTTTTACTATATCAGATGATACCGAAGACGAGTCAAACGAAAGTTTTAACGTCATACTATCGAGTGCGTCTCGATGTAAAGCTGGTGCATCAAATAGCATTTCCACGACCATCATCGATAATGATGAAAGTGAATCTGGTGGTGGAAGCATCCCTATGAATTGGTTACTGTTATTACCGCTGCTTACTCTGGGTAGTAAGCGTTCAAAACCAACTAAACGCTAACCTGAGTTTATATAATATCCTTGGCGGCGGATTGAAAACTCATCTGCCGCCTATCTTTATCGTTACTACAAATTTATTCAACAATTTATTCAACAACAACTCTCAGTAGTACATGCATAAACCAACAGAATTATTAAGCAACCCTAGATATACTTTAACCTTTCATCAAATATGACAATAGTAGTTACCACTTGATAGTAGCAATTCCGCAAAGTATTACACATTGGCACAAAACGGAAATATCTGATACTTGGTCGAATCTAATTGAAGGTGCAAAGCTCCACGTTAATGCTGTTATAATTATTAGTTAATTTGTATGATTAATTGACATCATTTCAACCATACTAATATTTATGGACAAATACATTCGCCAGTGATCAACTTGTATTCAATTTTGGTATAGTGCAAATTATGCACGGCTAGTTGTTTTTAGGTAGAGCAGATCTAAACTTTCTATAACATGGAAAAATTGAGTGACATGGATTCAGGTAACCAATAAAAAAAACTAATCGATGACAGGCAACTGTCGGTAATCATTTTAAAAACGACATTGTTAATCTTCTGCTAATCATGCTTAGGCTCTTTGTGATCCCTACACTTATATCTTCACTCGCAAGAATCAACTTTTTTGGCTTTTTACCAGCAATGGTTATTCACATATCGGTGGCAGGGGTTATTTTGTTTATTACCTTGTAGCGCAAAAAATTATCGCTTCAAATTCGCACGTTCACCATCATTTAAATATTTATATTAATTCCAGATTTAAACAAAACAATCAGTACAAAAGAACTATTACAGTAAGCGATATAGGAATAGGTATACCTAAAGAAAATCAACCATCTCTTTTTAAAGGTTTAATCAGGCGGATGAATCAATTACTCGAAAGTATGGCGGAACCGGCCTAGGGTTATCCTTCATCTCTAATTTAGTCAACTTAATGCATGGCGAAATTTTTTTAAAAGTGAAGAAGGTAAAGGTTCCGAGTGTAGTTTTAAAATTGACCTTAACTCTTGCGAACAGATACCTGAAGTAGTGATATCTAAGCAAATAAATAAAACCAATGTAGGTTTTTCTCACAATATACTGATTGCCGAAGATAATTTAGTAAACCCAAAAGTAGCAGAAAAAATGGTTATGACCTTAGGACACTCCTGTGATCTGGTCAGCAACGGAAAGGAAGCTATTGATAAGATTTTTCAATCCAAACAACCTTACACAATTATAATGATGGATATGCAAATGCCTACTTTTTATGGGGTGGAAGCTAGTAAACGTATCATTGGCTTACATCCAAAAACTCATCCGATAATTATTGCGATGACTGCTAATGTCTTGGATGAGGCTAGGGACAAATGTTTACAGGCGGGTATGGATGATTTTTTAACAAAACCTGTAAACATTAATGAACTAGAAAATACACTTAATAAAAATGAGCCTCTAATCAAAATTTTAGAAAAATGATTTCTATGATATTCTATTAAAAATCGCTATCTAAATACTAAATAATGAAACTCGATCTAGACTCAATTCGTGTACTCAATACCATTATTGAACAAGGTAGTTTTTCCGCAGCTTCAAAAACACTACACCGCGCTCAGTCAGCAGTTAGTTATCAAATCAGGAAGCTAGAAAGCACTCTCAATCTAACCATATTTGATAGAACTAAATATCGTGCGGTATTAACACCTGAAGGTAAAGCGATTTTAAATGAAGGTAAGCGTTTACTAACTCAAGCTGAAAATATCGAAATACTGGCTAAACAGCTTAATCAAGAATGGGAACCCAGTTTTGAAGTAGTGGTAGATGGAATATTGGATATAGCTCCGATCATGAAGGTGATTAAAGCTTTAATTGAAGAGGATGTCCCCACCAAAATATCCCTAACAATGGAATATCTTGGCGGTGTTCAACACCGTTTTGAAAGAAATAAAGCCGATTTGATGATCGTTAAAGAATTTCAACACACAACACAGCTCAGTGTTAAAAAACTACCCGAGGTAGAGTGTTTATTGTGTGTTAGTAGCGAACATTCCCTTGCAAAATTAAGTAATATAGACAAAGACCAACTGCAACAGCATATACAATTAAGCGTACATGACTCAAGCAATCAAGAAAACTTTGAGGTCGAACATATGCATTTTGGTGGAGAAAGGTTATTTTACCTCAGTGACTTTAAAAGTAAAAAACTGGCTCTGTTACAAGGCATTGGATTTGGTTGGATGCCCCGCTATCTAGTATCAAAGGAAATAAAACAAGGCAAATTGCATGAAGTGAATTATATTGCCGACTCTAGGTTTAGTTTTCATCCACATCTAGTTTGGCGTGCAGATAAATCTTTAGGTAAAACGGGTAAAATGTTTATGCAATTGCTGTTAGATTCGATAAAATAAGACGAAGATAGTTTATTCTAAAAAGAACGGATTCGCCACACATTGAAATCACATAAGAACAATAAATTTCTATAAATAATGAAATAGACCATTTATAATAGAGGATACGACTCTGACCCAAATAATGCAAAACGAACATAATTGGACTAAAGGATAAATCAATGACAAATACAATATACAAATTTGAATGTAACGATATAAAAGGCAATCCCATTTTAATGTCGGACTACAAAGATAAAGTTTTATTAATCGTTAATACAGCAAGCAAATGTGGATTCACTCCTCAATACGAAGGATTAGAAAAATTACAAAAAGATTATGCTGAAAAAGGATTCAGTGTTCTTGGTTTTCCTTGCAATCAATTTGGCAATCAAGAGCCAGGAGATGGTGAAGCTATCCAAAGTTTTTGTGATTTAACCTATCAAACTAGCTTTCCTTTATTTGAAAAAGTGAACGTTAACGGTGATAACTCAACGCCATTGTATGATTTCATGAAAGAGCAGGCACCTGGTTTATTAGGTTCAAAAGGAATAAAGTGGAATTTTACTAAATTTTTAGTCAATAAAAATGGTGAAGTGATTAAACGTTTTGCGCCTAAAGATAAACCATCCGATATTAGTAAACACATTGAATCATTGCTGTAATCACTAGAAAGTATCCTAACTGTAAAAATGACTCAAATAACTTTTAAGCAAACTCTTTATGTTTTTTTACTTTGCTTATCGGTCAATACAAAAGCAAACGAGCAAAACGAAAATACCGAAACAACTGAACCTGAACAGGCTCAAATAGGCACAAATGAGAAGACAGCGGATACCAGAAAGGTTGTTTATCAGTCGGCGGTTGAATTTGCGAATTGGTTTGATAGTTTCTTCGGTCAATCAGAAGAACTTGAAGATGCTGACTTTGATTATTTGCGATTTAGAAATGATTTTATTTTTCGAGAAGGTGAAAGCCCTAGATACCGTCCGAAAATCAAGGCTAAAGTTCGGTTACCTCAGTTAAGTAATAGAGTGAGTTTAATCGTTAGCAATGAACCAAAGGATGATAAAACTTATGAGGGTGATGGCTCCAATTTAGAGACCACATCTGATAGAATAAATGATACATCAGCCGCAATCAATTATGAGTCTGATGTTTATAGCCTGTCTAAATTTGATTTCCGAGTTGGTTTAGGATCTGGTTTAAAACCTTTTAGTTTTGCTCGTCACACTTTACAAGCTTATAAATCCGAAACATTAACCATAAAAAATTATAACTACTTAATATGGAAGGAAGAAGATGGATTAGGTTTGTCGACTAAATGGAAATTAAGTAAAGTAATTTCCCCCAAAAGACTTTTTAGATGGGGATACTTTTTTCTTAGAGCTGAAAAAACACGCGGTAACGAATGGTCCACGGGAGTTGCAATAGTTGATCAATTGGCTGATGAAAAATGGATAGCTTATCAATTAGGCGCAAATGGTGAATCTGAACTTGATTGGGACGTAACGGAATATAGACTTTCATTACGTTACAGAATGAAAACTGAAATTGATTGGTTATTTTTTGAAATTGAACCCGCTTATTCTTATGTAAAAACAATTGAACAACCCGAAGGCGGATTTGTACCATCGATAAAATTTAGATTTGAAATTAAGTTAGAGCATTAACCTTAATGAGAGACAAAATCATGCAACTAATTCCTACAAAAATAAAAGTAACGAGTCTTTTCGTTATTTGTATTCTTTTAACCATTTCATTACATCCTCTGATAGCAAAAGAGAAAAAATCAACACCGCTGATCCTCATATCGATCGATGGTTTTAGATACGATTATATAGAAAAATATCAACCACCTAATCTATTAGCATTAATTAAAAATGGCGTGCGAGCTGAACGCATGATTCCCAGCTATCCAACTAAAACGTTTCCCAACCACATCACTTTAGTTACCGGAATGTATCCGAGCAATCATGGGATTGTTAACAATAGTTTTTATGATGAACAACTAGATGATATTTATAAAATGGGTAAAGCATTTACTGAGCCAAAATGGATGCAAGGCACTCCTCTTTGGATCCATGCTGAAAGACATGGAGTAAAATCAGCATGTTATTTTTGGCCTGAATCCGACTCCAGATTAGAAGGGTTAGCTGCTAGCTTCTCGTATAAATACAACAAACAAACACCTTATAGCGAAAGAATTGCACAGACATTAAACTGGTTAAAACTTCCAAAGAATGAACGCCCTCAATTTATTACGAGCTATTTTTCATTAGTCGATAGCAAAGGGCATCAATTCGGACCAGATTCTATACAAGTAAAAAATGCCGTTTTAGAAGTAGATAAGCATATTGGTGTCCTCAAAAGTAGAATTGCTAAAGAGCTGAATTTTAAGGTTAACTTGGTTATCGTTTCAGACCACGGAATGGTAGAAATTGATCCTAAACAACAAATATACACTTCTGATTTAGATGATTTTGACGGCTATATAGTGGTTAATGGTACAACACAACTCATGTTATATGCGAAAAAAAGCAAATCTAAAACACACATGTTTGGTTTAGTTAATAAATTAAATAGTCAGAGTGAAAATCGCTACCAAGCGTTTCTAAAAAAAGATTTACCAAAAAACTTAAATCATTTTAATAATGAAAGAATTGCAGACATTATTATAGATGCGCATGTACCTCTAATTTTTTCAAAAAAACAAAAAAAAACCTCATCATCAAAAGGCATGCATGGTTATGATCCCTATTTAGTGCCAGAAATGGGCGCGTTGTTTATAGCTAACGGACCCAATTTTAAAAGTGGTTTGACAATACCTGCTTTCGAAAATATCCATGTATTTCCTTTACTCAACCACCTTCTTGAATTGCCTTTACCTGCTAACATTGATGGCAAGTTTGAAGTTCTTTCTCCAACTCTTAATAATTAAACGCTAATTTAAATTTCTAATCGAAACAAACCTAATATGTTCGGCTTGTTTCTTGTAATGCCAATATTATATCTATCTTAATTGATTATTAATATCGACCTACTGTATCCTAGCGCGCTCAATCACATTAATACTAAAAACATCATACTTTCGGAAATTTAATGGCTATTAAACACTGTGTAATTCATCGATTACTTAAGGAAACACCTGAAAAACAAGCGGCTTTAACAATTAATGAGAATGAGCTAATTCCTGAAGATGCTGTAGCTTCCCTTTTTACTCAACTCAAACAAAACCTTCAAAAAAGTGCGACTCGGCAATATGGGTGTTTTGACGTAGCTCAAACTGACAATCCGTTACCTGCTCTAATTCAAAAAAAAAATAAGGGTGAATTAGGTTTTATTACCATGACTCATAAAATATCTGAGCATTTGAAACTCGCCTGCGATGACAGTGAGGAAGTTTTTAGCAGTCACCTACTGTTTGTGGTTGAAGAGCTTATGGAACAAGAGTTTCTATATTTGTTTTGGGTATTTCACAGCGATGCTAATTATATCAATAGTGAACTTGAGGTAGGGGATTTATCTTATATTGATACAGGTAGACAATCTTTTGTATTAAAACTTGATATTTCTCAATGGCAGGTTGAAAACTGGCAACAATATCTAACGCTGCAAATGAGTCGAGGAAATAAGAACCTCTCACACGCATTCACGCATGCTAGCGGTTTTGTTTCTAGTGTAAACTTACAAAATCAAACCAATGAATTTTTAGAAATAGTTGATCAGTATGCTGATACTTTAGAAAAAATAGAATCCAATAATACTAAACACGCTATTGTTAACTATTGTGTTGATCAGGACATGCAAGGTAATGCGGTTAATTTCGAATCATTATCTGGCGTATTGAATGAAAAAGAGCCAAACAAATTTTCTGATTTTGTAAAAGAAAATCAAGAAGAACCACAAGAAGAAATTTACGCTCACAGAAATAGCTTAAAAAAATATGTTCGATTTTATGGAAGAGAAAAAGACTTAAGCATTAGCTTTTCTTCTGATCAAATGGGTGAGAATATTACTTTTGACCCGCAGTCAGGTAGTTTAACCTTTAAACAAGTTCCAAAATCATTACAAGCTCAGCTAGCTAAATTTTTAAAAAAACAGTCCGAGTAAAAATACAAGAAAAAAGAGACGACAATTGCCATCTCTTTTTTCAAACACTTGCTAATTACCTACTCAAAAATAATAGAGCAACTATCAATATATCCAACATCAGTACCGGCATGATCACTCACTTTCAATTGCCATGTACCTGCAGCATCACGAGTTCCCGCATTGATTGAATAGTTTTCATCAATATCATTTGCAGAGCCACCAGTTTGATCTCTAAGAACCCCACTTGCGCCATCTGGAGCAAATATTTCAATCTTTAAATCAACAACGTAAGTGTGTTTAATATCAACATGAATATCGATTGTTGCTGCTTCACCAGCATGATTTACAACCAAGTCACCACGCGCGCCTGTTGCGCTGTTATCTGGAATATCAACATCTGTCGTCGTTTCAAAGAAAGTATCGCTACCGCCCCCTCCTCCGCCACTAGCAGGAGTGTAATCCCCAACTAGAGAAACATCGCTGTATAGCGCGGCAACACTAGCGACATGTGGGGAAGCCATTGAAGTTCCGCTGATCGTATTAGTGCCACCATTATTCCAAGTTGATGTGATGCTTAAACCTGGTGCAAAGTAAATTATCCACGTTCTTAGAACGTGGTTTTGTTTGTAACCCCCTTGAAGGGGGCCGTAATTCCCTATTGTAAATTAGAGAATGGTTATCCCTTTGTGTTAATTCTAAAAGTTTAATTGCTCTTGTCCTTTCTCAAGCTTTTCTTGAGGTTTGACGTATTTTTGGATCATGACAGCATCCAATCCCACTGTATCAACACAATATCCTTTCGCCCAAAAACTATTTCCCCAATAAGGTCTTTTTTTCAAACGAGGAAACTGTCTAAATACTCTAATTGCTGTTCTCCCCTTTAAAGCACCCATCAAATCTGATATTGATTGCTTCGGAGGAACCTTTATCAGTAAGTGTACATGGTCAGCCTGAACATTCAGCTCTACAACCTGACAATTCAATCTTTTGCTAAAAAGATGCAAGCTATCGACAACCTCTTTTCTTACCTCTCCAGTTAATATTCTAAATCGATATTTGGGCACCCAAATAATATGATATTCACAGTGCCACAAAACATGCGATAATTTTTCAAATCTACTCATGGTTTTTTCCTTAATTAGTTATGGGGATAACCAATTAAGTTCTTACCATGAGTAGACTCTCCAGGCCTAGCCTTACGAACTATGACCACGTCCTCAGGACGTGGTTTTAGAGATATTTAATAAAAAGGCCTAACTATTTTTCAATAATTAGGCTTTGATTAGTATCTTTTAACTAGGCATTTATTTAAATTATTTAATTAACCCAAACTAACTCAACCCACTCAGGATGATCAACAAATGGATTTCTATTGCCTTGATAGGTTTGTGCAGCATTATTTCTGTCAATTTCATATTGACTGACTGGGTCAGCATTATGCCAACTAATTAATAAGTTTAACTGCCAAGTTTCAAATACTTGATTACTGCTTCCATTTAAAACTGCATCACTTGAACTACTATTATTTTGCCAACTTGATATTACATTTTCGTAACGAGTAGCCATATAAAAGTATGCTCGTGCGAGGTCGCCTTTAAATTCATCAATCGGTTCAAATACCGTTCCAGAATAACCAGAAGTCACAGACGAACCAACTTTGCTGTTATTGTCAGAAGTAAAGGTTGCGCTTCCAACAACTGCGTAAGGATAGCTGCTACGTTTTGAATTAACATATCCATCCGACGCAAAAATATGATGAACATCGGAGTTCATAGGTTCATTTTTACCGCCAAACCAACTTCTAGGAAATGAATGTTCTCTGTTATAACAATCTGCTTCGCTATTATAAGTACCACATTGATTTGTTACTTTAGTGTAATTATAAGGATCTGAACCTTTAGGGTTTTCAGAATAAATGTCTAAAATAGTTCCATCGTTTTCATAAGTAGTATCTAATGAATGGTCTGAATAAAAAGTCCATAAAGCACCGTAACCTTGAGAGGTGTGGCTATTAATAATTCCATGCAGTGCTGACTTTAGCGCAAAACCCGTCTCAGCAGAAATGCTATTGTAATAATCACCTGAACCAGTGTCTCCTCCGCCATTATCTGTTGCAATGGTAAAAGACCTTGTTTCTGAAGAATCGAAGTCGCCTCCAGATGCTAACGTTTCACCATTAGAGGTTATCGTGTATGAACCACTTCCATAAACACAGCAGATCCCATCGCCATAACTATCATTAATCGTAAATTCATAATCGCCGTCGGCTAAACAATAGGTTTCTTGATAGGCTGTACTGTTAGTTAAGTTAGAACCACTTCCTATTTCCGTTTGACTAGCATCTTTAATATACCAGCTAGTTTCATAACCATAATTATCAGTAAGAAGATCTAAAATAATATCAGTACAAGTAATTTCCCCATCACCACCGCCATTGTCCCCACCGCCACCATCGCTAACACTGGTTGGTTGATACTCGTCTATGTAAACGATCTCTGAGCCATCGAAGCCGGACTGATCATAAAATCTCAATCCAACTGAAATTAGCCCCGTTGAATTGGCCGTATATTGATAAGCAACTTGTTGCCATTGATTGGTTAAACTAGCGGTAGAGTAATTTCGGTAACCATCAACATAAAGCCTTACTTTTAAATTCCCTTTTGTATGATAAACCCAAGTAGAAAAATCATAAGTTTGCCCTGAGACAACAGCAATATCCTGTCTAAAATCCGTAGAACCTTGGCTACCGGTGTTGACCGTAACCGCTGCAGAGCTAACGTTAGTTTTTACAATAGAAGTATTTTGATTAACTACAATTCCTGAATCAATCGTTGTCCAGCCTGTAGGGTTACCTGTAGACCAATCTTCAAAATCTCCGTTTGTTATATCGGCGCCAGCAGAAAGACACATCAGTAAGCCTCCGATTAATGCCACGGATTTAAAGACAAAAATATTTCTTATTTTCATAGATTATTCCCTGTTAATTATTATTAGTTGCAATTAAAACGAACAGAATAACTATACAGGAAATTAAAAATGAATATAGTTACCATCAATGCAAAATAAACAGTTTGAATTAATGGTCAATGAAAATTAAGTTATTTATTCTATTTATTCTATTTATTCTATTTATTCTATTTATTCTATTTATTCTATTTATTCTATTTATTCTATTTATTATCTAAAGATGATATATAAATATTCCATTACCTCTTTTCACAAACCACCTATCAAAATAGAAACTTATTATGAAAGAATTAAAATTAAACGATATTAATAAGACACTGGTATTAGGTACAGGAACACTGGGTCTAAGAGTTGCTTTGTAGCTTGCTATTTCTGGTTTTAATACTTTTCTATTTGATACTTTTCTATTTGATACTGCAGAAACGAGTTTGGATGTTGCAAAAAAAGAACAAAAAAACTTATTGCGATCATTAGTGAAAAATAAAATCATTAAGGAATCAGAAATTGATAAAATAATAGGTCGTATTATCTATACAACCAATGCAGAAGAAGCAGCTAAGGAAGCGGACTTTGTTAACGAATCCGTCACCGAAAATTTAGAGAACAAAAAATAAGTTTGGCAACAATCTGGAAAACTTTGTCCATTGCATACAATTTTTACCACTAACAGCTCCTTTCTGCTAGCCTCAGAATATTGTGATGACTCAGGAAGTCCGGTACGCTTTTGTGCTTTTCACTTTCATGATGTGTTTACAGCAAAAGTAATTGATATCATGGCACATCAAACTACTGCAACTTGGATCCCAGAGCTACTATATAAATTAGGTGGAAAACTCAATCAAATTCCAGTACATATTACAAAAGAGTCTAATGGTTATTTGTTTAATTTTATGCTTATGAGTATTTTAACAAGCGCAAGTAATTTATTTATTAATGAAATTGGAAGTATTCAAGATATTGACCGCTGTTTCATGGGCAATTTCGGATTACCAATTAGTCCATTTGGAAAGATGGATCAGATTGGTTTAGATACTGCGTTAAATATAGCACATAACAACAATACTCCCCAAGCAGATAAATTTGCTAGTCTGTTAGAACCAATAGTGAAGTCAGGAAAATTCGGAATGAAAAGTGGTGAAGGCCTTTATCAATATCCCAATCCAGAATACTCTCAGGCTGATTTTTTAAAGCCGCAGTCTAATCATGTATTAAAGACTACTGACTATGGCTACCATCACTCTCTATTACTTACGGGCCTATGTATATCAAATGTAAAGTTAATAATTTGAATTCATCTAGTTCGTGTTATATCAAATAAATTCATAGCAAACGCATTTAAAACCAAACAGCGGTAACTACTCCGAACATTTCCGCTCTATCCAAATATAACTGAGTGAAGTAATAATCAACATCCAATAAACCCACAATTCTATTTCTCGATATCGAAGCTCAATTTTGGCTGTTTTTGTTATTGGTCTATTATTGAGTTGATTCTTAAATCTCAGAGTACTAATCATTTTTGAGTTCTGATTATCAGCAAGCCAACTGTATTTTGGATAAACATAGAAAAATAAATCCTGATGTAAATATTCACTGTTCAACTTCAGTTGATGCCAACCATGAGTTTCGGCCCAAAAATCCGCACAAGAAAGATTTTCTAACGTTGAAGTTTTGTTAAAAAGAGCTTTTGAAAACTTATTATCACTAAAAGATTTAATTTCCAAAATGTTCGAATCAGAATTAAACATGCTCGTTATTACACATAATTGTTCTTTTTTTCCTACGACAAACCTTTCATCATCTTTCGCCCATTCAATAATATTTTTGCGATTCCTTGCCGTATTTTTTATTAAGTGTTGCCAAAAATGACTATGCGGTATTTTTTCACCATTTGAAATCCAGCGGTAAGTGTCTTTCAATAAGTTGTAGGTAACTGCCCCTAATCCCCGTTGCTGTTGAGCTACTAGAACGTCCTCTTTTGAATTACTGATTAATGTCGTTAGTCTATTTTTATCGACACCTTCAGCTTCTAATTTACTAGCAAACTGAAAATTATTTGCTATGTGTGAAATAGGTAATTCAGAAATCAAATCACGAGTCGCCAAATCATTACTGTTGAACGAATCAATGTATAGAATGGATTGATTTTTTTTTCCAATTTTATTAATCGTAAATCCTTCTCTATCGATTCCAGCAAGCGGGAGAGGTTTTTCTGATGATTTTTTATCCATCAATACAATAACACCTAACCCATCATCGATTGAATTTGTGATAACATTTATCTCGTTTCTGTTTAGTTGGTTAAATCGTCGTGAATCTATAATCAAAACATCAAACTCTCCTAAAATACTTTCATCAATTTTCATTGACTTATATTTGTTTATATTTTTTTCTTTGACGTTTATTAATCGAGAAAGGTTCATTGTTGGGTTTATACTAGTTTTTACAACAACAACAACGGCATGATGTTCCCCTGCCCAGTTTTTTATTTGTTTGGTTTCAAATGATGGTGATGACTGTAGAATCAACATTTTCAATATCGCACGATTTCTCACTTCAATCGCTATCTGTTCTTTGCTCATCACGCTGTTATTATTTAACAACTCAATTTTATAAGTCACTAATCCGAATGTTTTTGGGCTCATTTTAAAACTCACGATTGTGCCTTCAACAACGCTTTTTTCCTCCTCCACTTGCCCTGTATGATTTAGAAGCCTGACAGTATAACGCTCCTTTATAGCTTTTTCATTTAGCTTAGACTGTGCACCTAACTGATTTACTATCTGAATTTTAGCTGTAAAATTTGAGTACTCACCTAAATTAATTCTATTATCCCAATTGGGATTTATTATTCCATTTGCAATTTTAGTTGGCGGCTCATATGATATTTTATTAAGATGATTATCAGTATTTTTATTTAGAACTTCGATCTGTTGTTCCGTAAAACCATCACCAACGACCTTCAACGAATAGTTTCCATTCTGCTCACGGCCTAATTTATCTGAGATTCGTATTGGCAGCTGACTTGGTGAAAAAATAAGATTGCTTGTAAGACGAGAAAAATCATATACTTTTGATAGAGTCTCTAACTCGTAGAGTAGAATCAAAGTATTTTCACGATTATCTTCTAGGTCGCTAATCACAGAATTAAACTCAGTATTAGAAGATTTTGTAATAACTCGGACTTCATCTAATTGATCATTTGCGTACGATTCAAATTCCGGTTGAACGATTAGTCCAATGATAGAAAAAAATAGTAATATATTCGCTAAGCTTAACGAAGTCCTGTTCAATATTGATTTATTAGCCACATTTTTAGTAATTGAAAATTGAAAATAGATAAATGAAGTTAAAACCAATAATAGGCTTAAGTAATCAATCAGTACGAGATTAAAAAAATTAATATGCATGAAATTAATGTAGAAATTATCGCTCATCATTTTGACCTCTAGTACGGACATCAGATGAATCAATAAGTTTACGAATGGATTTCAAATATAGTTTTTTTGACTGATTGTTTAACCCCATTGTATCGACTTTGGTACTGGGCAGGCTTCTTGGCGTAGGCAATAATGACCATAATCGTTGTTGTAAATCACCAATGCAGTTGACACAGCCTTGCAGCGATAATTTTTTACTTAAACTAATTTGTTCTAATATCGCCACATACTTAACAAGTACAGGTCTTGTTTTGGCTAATTCCAGTAATTCGATCTTTAGATTATCTATTATTTCGTTATGTTCAAAACTGAGTTCAAATGATTTTTGCAGCTCTTCATTTAACAATTTCCATTGATTAATCAAAGTATAAGCTGAACCAATAATTTTTTGACTCGACTTTTGTTTAGTAAAACCTTTTGTATTGATATAACTGGAACCAAGTTCATTTAGTTCGCCAGATAAACGTCTATCTTCTGTGACAGGTGGAGGCTCAAATCCTAATCGTTTAGCGTAAATACGATCGGCTTTTCTGGCTTCTTTTAAATATTTATAGGCATTTTTCTCGAATGGTAGAGCTTTTGATGGCTCAGACAACATTAAATATAATTCCGCTTGCCACATTTCACTAACAGCCATTTTCATCCATGTTTTAGGATCTCGATCTGAAAGAGGTGCTATCTCCTCTGTTCCATGGTTGTGAGTAAATTCCGCGATAAGCGCATTCCCATCGCCAAGTATCACAGCTCCTTCGTTGTCTTCATGTTCACTGTGATGTTCATCGTCCTTTTTTATCTCTTCATGAGTATTCATTGTTGCAGCATTTTCGACCTCACTTTCACCATGATATCCGTCAGCTAATCCAAAGTGTTCGCCAGCTCCTTCTCCAAACTCATCACCTAAATACTGACCATATTTAGTTTTTAGATCACCCTGAGAGTGTCCTATATCAACCGATTTTGCATTGAAATCAGTCGTAGCAAGATCATTTCTATCTTCAATTAATTCAATCGTTTCAATAATTATCTGTCTTTGACTTCTAAAATACTCAGGTACAAATCCAATTCGTACGCCTTCAGTTGATAATTCAATTTCATCATCATCTAGCCAACGCACTATCACACTATTCGACTTACTTTGTTGAGTATTAGGTTGTCGATTATCGGTAGCGATGATATGAAAATAGACTTCATCGCCCGGCTCCATATCTAACTTTTTAAGTTGCCACTGTTTTTTATAGTTAAAACTAACTTTCTTAGAGGCATTGTTTGGCTCTTTTATCATCTCATCGAATACAAATATTTTATCTCGAAACTTTACAGCTTCTCCAGAACCTTTTGCGACGGATGCAATAATATTAACATCTGTTATTCCATAATCATCAATCACATTGGCACTCAACGAAAATGAATGATTGCCGTGCATTGGAAATTCAACCAGTGACTGCTTCGGATTAACAATTTTCACTTTAGGCGATTGATCTTTGACCACAACAATACTGTAAACGCCATTAGGAATCTTAGATATTCCATTTGCTACCACTTCAAAATTATATATTTGAGTTTGCTCTATCTTATGATTGAAAAAATAACGCTTTGTCTCCTTGTTATATAACATCTTGAACTTGTTCTTTTGAGAATCCGTTGAAGTAAAAATAATGTAAACATCTTTTACTGTTCCTATTAAACTAACATTCCAATTAATCATAGAGTTCTCTGGAATACTTATATCAAGCTTTTTTGAGACAAACTCCTTTAAATTTGTATATTTTGGCGGTGACACAATAACTTCTACTAGATCGATTGATATTACCGAAGCAATTTCATTTTTGTTGGGAGTCAATTGCAGTTTCTGCACTGCTTCATTTTTCACTCCCCACTTAGCAATAATCATATTTAAATCATTAGAGAATACATTGATTAGGATAATCATAGCTAATAATATAATTGGAGTTTTCCACTTTTCACTAGGCATCGCTTTTTTTAAAATGCCCTGCTTATCATCTGATATTAACTGACTAACAATATTGTTTCTTAATATATTTTTTATTGGACTATAATTTTGGTTAAGTATGATTTGACTACT
>Ga0307492_10000312_pt1 | contig 20879 bp, 20 predicted proteins | sample SI3LmetaG_FD_202365 | JGI IMG/M metagenome (GOLD analysis project Ga0307492, IMG submission 202365) | Sea-ice brine microbial communities from Beaufort Sea near Barrow, Alaska, United States - SI3L | ecosystem: Environmental > Aquatic > Marine > Coastal | place: USA: Alaska | collected 2017-05-06 | reverse complement strand
ATTGATATTCAACCTGTAAAAAAGCGATACTAAAGCTGGTACGTTGAAAAAAATTTTGACATGTTATTTATCTTCATGCTCTTCTGTTAATTTATTCGAATTACTTTAAAATACTATTCATTGTTAATCGTATTATATACAAATTATATTATGTCATGTCATTAAGCACCGCTCGTCTCGACCGTTTTATCAGTGAACACTGCAGCATTAGCCGAAGAGCTGTGCGATTAATGTTAGCGCAAAAACGTATCAAGGTTGATAATTCTGTCGCAGATGATATTGGTCTGCGCATTGATAAATTCTCAAAAATCACATTAGATGATGATATTTTACAAGATAATCAAACGCTCTATATAATGTTGAATAAACCCATAGGCGTGGTGAGTGCAACCGTTGATAAACTACATAAAACGGTAATTGACTTGCTTGAAGAACAAGAAGTATTTTTTGATGGCTTAAGTGAACAAAAAGAAAGTTTACATATTGTTGGTCGGTTAGATCTCAATACGTCAGGTTTGTTGTTGTTAACGAACGACAGTCGATGGTCAGAACGTTTATCTTCTCCAGAACATAAAGTAGAAAAATGTTATCGAGTGACGCTAAAGAATCCACTCACTGATTATTATGTAGGTGCATTTGCTGATGGGATGTATTTTTCATTTGAAAATATTACGACTAAACCTGCAAAATTTAAAATTATCGCTAATAAAACCTCTTCTCAAGGCAATGAATATATTGCAGAAGTTAAATTAATAGAAGGGAGATATCATCAAATTAAACGTATGTTCGGTCGATTTCGTAATCCCGTTATTGGCTTGCATCGACAAGCCATCGGAAATTTATTATTGGATGACAATCTAGCTACTGGAAAAAGCCGTCTTTTAACTGATGATGAAGTGCTTGGTATTTTTACAAAAAAACAAGCCTAATCAGACTCTTGTGCATCACTAATACGCTCTAAGCGTTCTTGTTCTTCTTCAAATGCCGCTTTTATTTCTTCCAATATTGTATCAACATTTGCTGATTTGTTATTTTCTTTAAATAAACCGGTTAACTCAGTTTCTGGGGTCAATTCTGCTTTTTCATACAAAGCCCACATTTCTTGAGCATATCTACTTTTTGATAATTCAGGAGCAAACTGGGCGTAATAATCAGTAATATTGTTAACATCACGCACTAGCATACTCTTCGCATTATTATTTGCTGAAGCATCGACAGCTTGTGGCAAATCGATAATAACAGGTCCGTATTCATCAACAAGCACATTGAATTCTGATAAATCACCATGAATTACACCTACGCACAGCATAATTTTTACGTAATTCATCATAATCAAATGATCTTCAATAGCGTGTTCACTCGGCATGATGACATCATTCAAACGTGGTGCGACTTCGCCTTCACCGTCGGTGATCAATTCCATTAACAAGACACCTTCAAAACAACCAAATGGCTGTGGTACACGAATACCGGCAGCAGCTAAGGTATAAAGTGCTTCAACTTCGGCATTTTGCCAAGCATCTTCTTGCTGTTTTCTCCCGTACTTTGAACCCTTCTCCATCGCACGTGCACGGCGGCTATTACGGCTTTTTCGACCTTCTTGGTATTGAGCTGCTTTTTTAAAACTCCGTTTATTGGCTTCTTTATATACCTTAGCGCAGCGGATATCTTCACCACAGCGCACCATGTATACAGTTGCTTCTTTGCCGCTCATTAATTGGCTGAGCACTTCGTCAACAAGTCCATCGTCAACAAGCGGTTGCAGTCTTTTAGGTATTTTCATTAGTTAATTAAATTAGCTTTAGTGTTATTCTTCATCAAAATCGTCTTCGTCTAGTGCTTTTACGGCACGGAAGCCTTCTTTAACAATTATTTCTATATAAAATGAGGTTAAGCCAAGTTTTTCAGCTTCATCGATATGTTTATTCATTGCAGTCAAATGAACGACTTCTGATTCTGCTTCAGTTGTACCATATTTACAATCGAAATCCCAAAAATCAACGCCAGCAGGTAGCTGCTTATTTCTTTCTCTTTTTACATACTTTTTAACATCATGTTTTACACCTTCAAATAAGCGAGCGAGTTTGATCTTTGGGTGTGTGATGTTGAATGTTTTTTTCATGACGTTCCTAAATAATAAGGTTAAGAAAATTTGTAATTTGTTACATATGAAACACATTTTACGTTAATTTTTACTTGGGTGCGACCGTTAGTATTTGCTAAAGTGAACTTGGCTATATTTTTCAATGTTTTTACGTGCTTTTTACCAAGGACTTCTTCTATTATGTCATTTTTATTTAAACGCTTATCACGACTCCTTCTCGTTTCTATTACAACACTTCCTATTATTGCTATTGCTAATGCTACTGGTATTGATGATTTCAACCAATGTATTAATAAAATGAAAGTTCAAGCTTCTTCTGGGGGATTTTCTGATCATATTGTTAATGAGGTTATTCCAACACTTTCACCACTCAAAAGAGTGATTGTATTAGATCAACGTCAACCTGAATTCAGCCAAAGCTTTGCTGACTATTTAAAATTAAGGTTAACGAAATATCATATTCAAACAGGACGAAAAAAATTAAATGAGCACAAAGCATTATTTGATGAATTATCTATAAAGTACGGTATTCCCGCACAATATTTAGTCGCCTTTTGGGGATTAGAAACTAACTTTGGTCGCCATAAAGGAAAAATGTCTGTACTCAACTCTTTAGCAACATTGGCGTGTGATGAACGACGTAGTAAATACTTTACTTCAGAAATTTTCGATTTATTTCATTTGATTGATAATGAAACCGTGAGTGTTAAGCAGCTCGAGGGCTCTTGGGCTGGGGCGATGGGACATATGCAATTTATGCCTTCAGCGTTCAGAAAATATGCCATTGATGGCGATAATGATGGTAAAATAGATCTTTGGCAAAGTGAAGTTGACGCATTAACTTCGGCGGCTAATTATTTAAACAGCATTGGTTGGCTAGAAAAAGAACGTTGGGGACGACAAGTTAAACTTCCAGAAAACTTTGCTTTCACAAAGGTAGAGTTTGATCAGTTCTATTCTCTAGCGACTTTTAAAAGTTTAGGTGTAACGCGTGCTGATGGTAAAGCTTTATCTGATTATAAAATTGATGCAGAGCTAGTTTTACCTGCGGGTGTTAGTGGACCTGCCTTTCTAGTTTATCCAAACTTTAATGTGATCATGAAATGGAACTTGTCAGAGAATTATGCACTTTCTGTTGGCTTGTTAGCTAATCGTATTCAAGGTGGGGCAGGGATAACATTAAATGATAAAAGTAATGACAACTTGTATAAACCCGCGGAATTACAAGCACTACAAGAAAAGCTCAATTTCATGGGATATGATGTAGGTAAGCCAGATGGTATTTGGGGTCCTAAAAGCCGTAAAGCTATTCGCTTGTATCAGTTACAAAATGGCTTGGTGGGAGATGGCTTCCCAACTCGTGAAGTGTTAATAAATGCAGAAATTAACGGTTAATTAGGTACTTATTATTAATCACTAGTGTTCGGTTAATATTATCCAGAAAGCTTTGATACCAAAACGTTAAGGCATTAAAGGTCTAAGCCACTGCCAAAATTCTCGCGAAGTTGTGGATATATCTCCATGAAACTTATCGTGATGTTGATGAGAGATAATGGCACATTTTATAAAATAGATCGTTTCGAGACATGTAATAGATTTTAACAACTAAAGTATTTTGAAATATATAATTATTGTTGGAGGTTTTATACCAGAGTCTGTGTATTCCAACTATTTTTTACGTTTGTGCAGCCGCTAATAGCCATGTTGTGAAAGCTACAACAGGTGAATAAGTAAGTTGTTTAAGGGAGTAACTAAATAATAGCCAACACTACTGTTTACAGGTAAATCAAGTGCAGGTACCAACTCTTTTTTATCAAGTTCACTTTGAATCAAAAATTTAGTGAGTAATGCGACACCTAACTCAGCGGTAGCTGCTTTACCACTACAAACATCAGTTAAAGCGAGTCCGGCTGAAACATTTGATATGCAAGGTGCACCAGATCCAGGTCATCAAATGAGTTACAGCAAGATTGAAGGCTTGATTCATAAATATGAACTTGGTCTAATTTATGTGGCGTCGACGTGTTCTGCCCATTGCCGATTTTGTTATCGGAAGAGTTAATTGCCAAAAAATAAATTACACGAGATGACGGTACTGCTGAACGTAAAGGTTTAGCACAAATCTCTGAACTCGTTAAGTATATCAATGAACATAAAAAAATTGTTGCTGACAATGGTGGTATTTACCCTGATGAATTCTTAGCAAAAGATGAGCAAGGCAATTATATTGAAGATCCTGCTGGCGGTCTAGTCTGGGTTGAAGGTGCTGAAAGAGCGGTATCGCAATTGGCAAACCGTAAATGGATTTCAATCGAAAACCAAGCGCCATTTATTAAAGGGATCAGTAACGATGCTGCAGCAATTCTTATTATGCAACGTGAATTAAAGCGTAATAGAATTGAAAACCATTACTTCTTTTGTCGTTGAGACGTTATTGGTCATAAAGTCTTTAACTTACCGATTGAAGATGTGTGGCAGTTTTTGAATGACTCAAAAAAGGTCTTTCTGGTGTAGAAGCGCATGCAAGATTATCAATTACCCATTATTTAGGTAAAAATGAAGTTTTTGCTGTTACTAATGAACCTATGCCTGGCGTGCCGGGAACTGAGCATGGTGTTGTTTTTTTTAAGTTATTACGTGGCGCCGCTGGTGCTCATAATAAAGGGCAATTCGCAATTATTGGTCGTAATCCTGATGCTATTTGGTTTAGTGACTATGAATATAGAGTTATTTTTGATGAGGCAGGACTTTTTAAGCATTCTATGCAAGAGACCAATAGCATTGAGTTGGTGGTAAATAACTAATCAGTTATTTATTGGTTTAACTAAAAAATAAAGCCGACAATATTGTCGGCTTTATTATGTTCAGGATGAACGGTATGTCGCGGTGCCATGGATGGTAAGGAGCGACGATGTTCAAATTTTACAACTTCGGCATTATTTCAATAATGTAGCCACTAACCAAGCTGAAATATCACTAAGTTGTTCTGGTAGAACACTGTGTGGCATGCGATAAGATTGCCATTTAGCATTATATCCAGCGTCGATAAGTAATTGATTTGCCATTTTACCTGAGCTCACAGGTACCACGTCATCTTGGTCACCATGATTCTGTAATATGGGTGTATTTTTGTTTTCTGCCGCTAAGTTATCAGGTAAATGATCAGCGGTCGGTAAATAACATGACAACGCCATTATTCCGGCCAATTTATTAGGATATCGAAGACCTGTAAATAAACTTACCACACCACCTTGGCTAAAACCGGCAAGGACTATTTTATCAGCAGAAATACCTGTATCAATTTGCTGTTGGATAAGTGCATGAATAGCACTTTCAGACTCGAGTACACCAGGCATGTCGGCACGATTATGTAAATCCATACTTTTAATATCGTACCAAGAACGCATAACATAGCCTTGGTTAATGGTGACAGGTTGCTCTGGGGCGTGTGGGAATATAAAACGAATACCATGATTTTTTGGTAAATTTAATACGGGAACAATGGGAGCGAAACCATCTCCTGAATCGCCAAGGCCATGTAACCATATTACACATGAAGAGGCTGGAGAGGTTGGTTCAATAGTGATGCGTTCTAAGGATTTTATCGACATGTACTTTGCTTATAGTAAGAATATTTAATTGCCGACTATGATAACAGTCCCTAGCGTTTTCCTAAAGCAGTTGCTTTATTAGCAATATGAAAAGCAGTCGACTTTGTAATAAAAAAAACAAACGCCGCCATAGACGCTATTTTTTATCTGTATTGTTTGAGCAGTAAAACATATAAATAAACGAAAGATGTATTAACTTTTTTTTACAAAGCACTCTCTTCAAGCTTTAAAATAAAGTTATCTTCAACATAAAACTGTTCAGCGCTGCAGCTATTCCACCAGTGTTGCCAAGGAGAATAATCGTTTGATTTTTCTGAAACTTCCGTTAGTTCAGGTATATTTAATAACGCATTTAACTCAAGAGGTTTACTTAAACTGCCCACTGAAATTAAACGACCATAAGGAGAACGACGTTTGATCATTTGTGGCATGAGTTTAGCTGGATCATCAAGCCCCATACTGCCAACAAGTTCATAAAAACTGGCTAACGTATTATCATGGAAATTTTTCACTCTATCGCTTTTATCTACAAGATCAATGGCTTTGCTTCGTGCAGGATCTTGTGTAGCTATGCCTGTTGGGCAGTGGTTGGTATTACATTGCTTTGATTGCACACAGCCTAGTGCGAGCATCATGGTGCGAGCTGCATTAACGGAATCGGCTCCTATTGCTATTTTTGTTAATAAATCGAAACTAGTTGCCGTTTTACCTGACGCAATAATATGTATTTGATCACGTAAGCCAACACCAATTAATGCATTGTTCACAAAACTAACAGCCTCTAAACAAACCATACCAAGACGGTTTGAAAACTCAATGGGTGCAGCACCAGTGCCACCTTCTGCACCATCTACTGTAATAAAGTCTGGCGTTATTCCTGTTTTAAGCATCGCTTTACAAATGCTGAGAAATTCAGCAGGATTACCAATGCAAAGCTTAAAGCCAACAGGTTTTCCATCACTGAGTTCTCTTAGTTTTTTTACAAAAATTAATAAAGCTATGGGGGTCGTGCATTCAGGGTTGACTGCAGGAGAAATACAATCTTTATCTGTCGAAATGTTACGAATATCGGCAATTTCTTGTGTTATTTTCACTTTAGGTAACACACCTCCATGGCCTGGTTTAGCACCTTGGCTCAACTTTATTTCAATCATTTTTATTTGTGCTTTAGTCGCGGTAGCAATAAAATTTTGTTCATCAAAGTTACCTTGATGATCACGACAACCAAACAACCCAGTGCCTATTTGCCAAACAATATCACCGCCATGCTTCAAGTGATAAGGACTAACTCCACCTTCACCTGTATTGTGAGAACAATTTGCTTTTTTAGCGCCTAAGTTAAGAGCGGCAATTGCATTAGCACTTAAAGAGCCAAAACTCATTGCTGAAATATTTAAATAGGAAGCTTGGTAGGGTTGACGACAATCAGCGCCACCTATTGTTATACGCTTAGCTTCGTTTTTAATGGTTTTGGGTGAAAGTGAGTGCCATAAACTTAAATAGTTTTCAGCTAATAAATCTCGCTGTGTACCAAAAGCGACAGTATCACGAATATTTTTTGAACGTTGGTAAACTAACGTACGCTGTTCGCGATTAAAAGGGCGTTCTTCGGTGTCATTAGCAATAAAGTATTGTTGTATTTCGACACGGTACGACTCTAAAAAATAGCGGAGATAAGCAACTACAGGATAGAGTTTATTGAGGTTGTGCTTACTGTAATTAAGGTCGTAATAACCGATTAAGCTATAGGTGAGAGTGAATACGAAAAAGAGTAAGTTGAGCCAACTAGATGTTTGGCTGAGTAACAACAGCGCACTGATATTACCTATGCTCGTAATAAACCAGTAGACTTTCTGCATGATGGTCATGTTGCTTCCTTTCTTATTTTTATGCTGTTCTCACACTACTTTCTCATTTTATTGTCTGCAATAGCAAGTAACGATGATGCTGTTCCACAAATGCGACAACCTCATTTTTATCTTGTGTCGATTCCGGCACACATATATTGCTATAAAAACAACTGGTTATATTATCTCATTAATAACAAGGGCTTACGTGTTGATTCTTATTGGCATGGCTATTGTAATAGATAATTCAATTCTTCATTAATAAAATGCAGTATAAGTTATGGATATTAAACGAGAAAAACAAGCAACACCTTTGTGGCGTAAATATTGGTATGTGCCAGTCTTACTGATGTTAGCTTTCACGACTTATAAGCTAAAGAGTTTTATGGGCGATGCATCTTTCATTGTTAAACAAAGTGAATTAGTAACCGCAGTTGTTGAGCAAGGCCGTTTCCAAGTGAATGTTCGAGCAACAGGCGTGTTAAAACCTGTTTATATTCGTTGGATTTCAGCACAAGTTTCTGGTCGTGTTGAACAAGCTTTTGTAAAAGCAGGAGCGCATGTTAATGAAGGGCAAATCCTCATGCAACTTTCTAATCCTGAGTTACATCGAGAATTAGAAAAAGCACGCTGGGAATTTGAGGCGAAGAAAGCTGAAAATTATGCCGCTTATATCTCACTTGAGTCTCAATTGCTTGATTTAGAAAACTCAGTGGTCGAAGCTGATTACAGCTACCAAAGTAGCAAGCTAAAGCTTGATGCAGAAACTCAATTAATAGCACAAAAAAATGCCACAGTATCAGCACTTGATTATCAGCGAAGCCAATTAGCCGTTAAACAACAAAATCAATACTGGTTATCACAACAACAAAAAGTTAAAAAAATGAAAGCGAGTTTATTAGCGTCGAAAACTGCTCAGCAGGCCCGTTTAGGTTTAGTGGAAAATAATTATCAGCGCATCAAAGATCAAGTGGATGCCTTAGCCGTAAAAGCAACAACGAATGGTGTGATTCAGCAAGTTTCTCTTGCTTTAGGGGAACAGGTTCAAGTCGGTGGAAGTGTGGCATTGATTGCGGATCAACGCTCGTTGTTTGCTGAGCTTCAAGTACAAGAAAATAAGGTGAGTGATATTACCTTAGGCCAAACCGTTGTCGTTGATACGAGAAGCAATAAAATTTATGGTGAAGTCATTCGTATTGACCCCGCAGTAAATGCTGGCATGGTTCAAATTGATGTAAAATTAAATAGTGAATTACCCAATGATGCTAGACCTGATTTAACGGTAGACGGTTTAATTGAGGTAAGTAATATTGCTAATGCACTTTATGTCCAACGGCCTGTATTCGCTCCCCGCTATAGTGATGCGGGTTTATATAAACTGATTAATGATAAAGAATTTGCTCAAAAACAAAAAGTAAAACTTGGGCAGAGTTCAGTCAACCAAATTCAAATACTTTCTGGGTTAGTCGTCGGAGATGAAATTATTATTTCAGACACAACGACGTGGCAAGAGCACCAAGAAGTCATGATTAACTAACAACAATTGTTTATAAAGATATAAGTAATAGACAAATTAAAGGAATTTAAAATGAGCACATTAATAGAATTGAAAGAAATCAGTAAAAGATTTTTAACCGAAGAAATCGAAACACGCGCTATTGATACTGTTAATTTAACAATTAAAAAAGGTGAGTATATATCATTAAGTGGGCAGTCTGGTTGTGGTAAATCTACATTATTATCACTTTTAGGTTTACTTGATTCTCCAACCCATGGCACTTATGAACTAGATGGTGTTGATGTTTCATCATTATCAAGAGATCAACGAGCAAAAATTCGCAGTGAACAAATTGGATTTGTCTTTCAGTCGTTTAACTTAATTTCCGATTTGACGGTTTTTGAAAATGTAATGCTACCGTTAACGTATCAAAAGGGGCTATCAAAAAGTGTAATAGAGGATAAAGTACAGCAGGTATTAGAAAAAGTTGAAATGTCTCATCGAAAAGATCATTTTCCATCACAGCTTTCTGGTGGGCAACAACAGCGAGTGGCTGTAGCTCGTGCTTTAGTTAACGACCCCGCAATTATTCTTGCTGATGAGCCTACTGGTAATTTAGATTCAAGAAATGCTGAAGCTGTATTAGCCTTGCTTGATAAACTTCATCAAGAAGGAGCGACAATATGTATGGTGACACACGATCCTTCTTCTGCAAAAAGAGCAGACCGCTGTTTAGAGATGTTTGATGGCCGTTTAATTGCCGATAATAGAAACATAAAAACCAATGCAGATTCAATGCCTGCACCTCAATTAGCTTTAGGTTAGGAGGATATATGTCTACATTTATCGATATTAAATATGCCTTTAGATTACTTTTTAAGTCGCCTAAATTCACCGCGATGACTCTAGCTGTTCTTGTTGGGGGGCTTTCCATCAGCTTATTTACTTTTTCATTTTTGTATTCAACCATGCATAAAGATTTAGACTTACCTAACGGCGAGAGCATGCTGTCGGTAAATGCAGAATTTAATGGTGAATTTCAGTTATGGACTTCCTATGAATTTTTTATGTTAAAGGAAAAACAAGCGGTACTCAGTGAATTTGGCATTTATGATAAACAAGATTTTAGATTGTCTTTTGAAGATAGTGGAAAGAATGTTTATGGGACTTATGTTGACCAAGGTTTTTTTAATTTCAGTGGTACAAAAGCGGCGCTAGGGCGAACACTACAAGCTGTAGATATAGAAGCAGGAGCTTCTCCAGTTGCTGTTATCAGCACTCAGATTTGGGCGAGTGACTATTCATCTAGCAAAGACATTATTGGTAAGACTATTATTGTGAATGATATTGTTACCGAAATTGTTGGTGTTATGCCCCAGGGGTATCTTTTTCCTGGTTCGAGTCATGTTTGGCTACCTATAGAACAATCACTTATAAAAAAGACAGCAAAAAATCCTAATCATGTTTATCTTTATGGTCGTATTAAACCTGATATCAGTCAAGCCGAAGCGGAAAAAATCTTAAGCCAGCAAATTAATACGATTTATCAACAAAATGCTACGCAATACGATTTAGAAAAAGGTGATAAGTCAGTACGTTTCTGGTCATTTCCTTTTGCGCAAATGGGAGGTGAAGGTTCAGTGATTTTTACCTTTTTAAATGTGATCGCTGGAATGATCCTATTACTTGCATGTATTAATGTTGGAAATCTTTTACTTGCTCGGGCTATAGAACGCCAAAAAGAGACAGCGATACGAGCAGCATTAGGAGCATCAAACACTCGTTTAGTTAGTCAGTTAATGTGGGAAGGCGTTATTATTACCTTGTTAGGTGGCGTTTTGTCGGTTTTACTTGTTGGTGCTGCTTTGCATTACACCGATATTATACTGCATTCATGGAATTCCAAAACGTTAGTATTTTGGTGGCGCTGGGGTATGGACAAAGAAACACTATTGATGGCGGCCGCCTTTACTATAGTGACAATTTTTTTATCCTCCTTTTTACCTGCATGGCGCTCAGCAAATCAAGACATTAATACAACATTACGTGATGGAACTCGTGGCGCACAAGGTAAAAAAGCAGGGCGTTTATCAAGATTCTTAGTGACGACTCAAGTATTTCTTGTCGCGATATTAATGCTTATTGGTTCGATGTCAGGGTATATATCCAATAAACTGGTTAATTTAGAAACGGGCGATGATTACACTAATGTGATGAGAGCTAGGCTCAGCCTGCCTGAAAATAAGTATGCAGAACCACAGCAGCAAATTGCTTTTTATCAAAACTTAATGGCAGACATCAAAAGTCACCCTCGCGTTGCGGGTGTTGTTATGAACAATTGGCTTGGAAACTTTTCCCTAACACTTGAGGGAATTGATTACACCGATGAAAAAAGTAAGCCATCTGTTGATACGCTAAGTGTTATAGGGAAAACAGATACCATTGGTGTTAACTTGGTTGACGGGCGTTTCTTAAATCATCAAGACAAAGAAGGTAATCGTAAAGTCGCTTTGATTAGTCAGTCAATGGCGAGTCGATACTGGCCTGGAGAATCTGTAATTGGTAAAAGCTTTCAACTTAAGATAGATGAAAAAAACGAAAAACTATTTATAGTGGGCGTTGTAACAAATCGCATGAATCCTAAAACCATGCTAGGTAAGCTTGATAGCGCTGATGAAGTTTATACTTCAGGTTTACAATTTATGACTGCTTTTCAAAACTTTTTTTATCGAATCGAAGGCGAATTGATTAATAGTGAAGAAATATTTTACCAAGCCTTGTATAAAATAGATCGAAATATTGATCTCTTTTATGCGGTTGAACCGGCAGAAAAAAATAGAGGTATGATGCGTGATATCATGCAATTAACGTCTAATATTACGTTTGGCACAGGCTTCTTTGCGCTAATGTTAGCACTGGTTGGTATTTATGGTTTAACTGCTAACTCGGTGGCACAACGTACTCATGAAGTGGGTATTAGACGTGCAGTGGGTGCTACCGATAAAAGTATTGTGAATATGTTTATGAAACAAGGTGCGAAACAATTAATTAAAGGATTAGGTTTAGCCTTAATCATTTTTGTATTAATGGCTTTTGGCTTTAATAAAATGTCGGAAGGTATATTCCCAGCGTATTTATATGTGGTTCTCGGAGTAGCAGTAGTTATCGGATTGTCTGCTATTGTAATGTTAGCGATATATGCACCTACTCGAAGAGCCGTTAAAATGGAGCCAAGCTCTGCTCTTCGTTATGAATAAATCTTAGGAAGTAAAAGCTGTCGCCCTTAAAATTAGGGCGATGTACTAATATTAATCAATGGTATAAGTATTAAAACTGTGAATAATAAAAAAATCTTAATTGCTGATGATGACTTAAATATTATTGCCAGCTTAAAATATATGTTGTCGGAAGAAAATTTCGATATTTTAGCAATGACCACGCCTGAAGCTGTTTTGGAAAATTTAAAGGGTGAAAGTGTAGATCTCGTTTTAATTGACATGAATTTTCAACAAGACACTACTTCTGGCAGTGAAGGGTTACAGTTAGTTGAGGCTATTCAACAGTTTGACGAAACTCTGCCTATTATTGTTATGACCGGCTGGGCAACTATTGATATTGCCGTTGATGCTATGCGAGCCGGCGCAAAAGATTTCATCCAGAAACCGTGGAACAATGAACGTATGCTAAGCGCTATTAATACGCAATTGAAATTAGCCAGTATCGATAAAAAGCTCAACCGACTCAATCAAGAAAATAAACTACTCCGCTCACAATCGTTTCCTAAAAATAATGGCATTATTGCACAATCACCCGCAATGAAAACATTGTTGTCGTCATTAGAAGAACTCGCACAAAGTGATATGAGCATTTTACTTACCGGTGACAACGGTACGGGGAAAAGTATGCTTGCTTCTTATGTGCATCAACGTTCCTCACGATCAGAAAACTCTTTTGTTCCTGTGAATATGGGCGCTATACCAGAAAGTCTATTTGAAAGCGAAATGTTTGGTCATTTAAAAGGGGCATTTACTGACGCCAAAGAAAACAGAATCGGTCGTTTTGAAATGGCAGAGCAGGGGACTTTATTTCTAGATGAGCTCGCCAATATTCCAATGGCTCAACAAGCTAAATTATTAAGAGTATTAGAAGAAAGAAAATTTGAAGTCGTCGGTAGTAGCAAATCACTCACCGCAGATGTAAGAATTATTTCAGCGACGAACTGTGATTTGGCAAAAGCCATTAGCGAACAAAAGTTTAGACAAGATTTATTTTACCGTTTGAATACTATTCAACTACGCGTTCCCTCATTAAATGAACGTATCGAAGATATTGAACCTTTAGCGTATTATTTTTTACAAAACTTCAGTGAAAAATACAACATTACGGCGCCGGAATTATCAGAAGAGGCAATTGATAAATTACAACAGTATGGTTGGCCAGGTAATATTCGAGAGCTAAGCCATCTTATGGAAAAACTGCTTTTTACCTGTAAAAAATCAACAATAGGTGGACGTGATTTATTACTAGAGAATATCTATGATTCTGGAGGCGATACAGAGGAAAATAGCAATGATAAACTAGCCAATAACTTATCACTGTCCTTAGACGAAATAGAGAAACTGTCGTTAATTAATCGCTTAAAGCATCATCAAGGTAATGCAACGGAAACAGCAAAATCTTTAGGGTTAAGTCGTAGTGGTTTTTATCGTCGAATGAGTAAATATGGTCTTGATTAAATCACAGCGTAAACAAATAAATGATCACAGTTTATTAGCGTTGCTCCTATGCTTACCTTGTTTACTTATCACTACCTTTGCCCTTTTTATAGCAAATGTATCAGCTTACTTAATTGCTTTTATTATTATAATTTTAGCGCTGATTGCCGTGTTCATTGTTGTTATTTCTCAACAACGCTCTCAACAACAAATTAGAACCTTGTCCAATATTATAGAATCCATGATTGACGGTGATTATAGTTTACGGGGGCGAGAGCAAGACAATAAAGCTTTTCAAGAGTTACTCACCTTAGTCAATAATTTAGCTGATACCTTGGCTTTAAGTAAAATTGAAGCAAAAGAAAGTCGACAGTTACTTGAACGTATCATGCAACAAATGGATGCGATGGTGCTAGCGATTGATGAGCAAGGGCGTATTGTCATGGCAAATGATTCTGCCCAAAAGTTATTACAAATTGATATGTCTCAGCAATCGCATGTATTGTTCACTAGCTTAGCAATAGGGAAAATCATTAGTGAAGCACAAAGCGGTATTATAGATTTTGAACAACCTCAACTCCGAGGTGAGCATTTTCTCTTTAAAGAATGCTTTTTAAGTGAAGGTAAGCAGCATCAACTATTTTTGATCACTTCAGCACAGCGATTGCTCTTAGAGAAAGAACGAAAATCATGGCAGAGTCTATTGCGGGTATTAAGCCATGAAATGAATAATTCTTTAACGCCTATTTCTAGTATTAGCCAATCAATGCGAATTAAATTACACGATACAAATAAAACGTTGAACCGAGACTCATTATTAACAGGTATAGATATTATTAACGAACGAGCAAGCTCTCTTAGTTCATTCATTGCAAGTTATAGTCAACTTTCTCATTTACCTGAGCCAAATAAAAGTACATTTGCCTTAAAGGTTTTATTGAATAATTGTATCGCACTCTTTAGTGACTGTAGTATTTCATTTCTAGATAAATACATTGAATTAGACAATGTGAATATTAATGCAGATAAGGCACAGCTCGAGCAAGTTTTTATTAATTTATTTAAAAATGCCAAAGAGGCGATGGAAGGAGCCGATAAAAGTAGAAATAAGATTATTAATGTTTTTTGTCAATCAGACGATAGATATTTTCATATTCACATTTGTGATTCAGGTAGTGGGATTGCAAATAAAGATAACTTATTTGTCCCTTTTTATAGCACAAAGCCACAGGGTAGCGGTATTGGCTTAACTTTATGCAAACAAATTTTGTTTAATCATGGTGGGCTTTTAACGTTAGCAAATAGAAAAGAGACGCAAGGAGCTGAAGCAATAATCTCTATTCCCAAGTATTAACAACGAATTGGATTTTATTGCCTGTTTTTCAATCTAAAGTTGGTCAAAAAGATATCCTTTCATTATAATTACTTCAATTGATTGCAATACCCCCCTGAATGGGTATGATGCCCGACTTTTCTAAATTATTTATAGTCCATGCTTTAAGGCATGCCTAGCAATAATCTTCATATTGGAGTTTGTAAAGCTTAATGAAAAAATTGTTATCTTCACCTGTTCAAATGTCTTTGTCGGCTACTGAAAATCAGGTTTATCAAAATGCCCTAAAATACTTTACGCCACTGAGTTTAAATTTAATGGCAGTTAAAGTCTCACAACGTCCTGACGACTTTCTTGGATGGTGTGGCGAATTAATCCGATTATGTCGTGAAGATCTAAATATGGATCTTTTAGATGAAGAACAGTTTTTACCGTTAAAAAAATTACAAGAGACCCTTGAAGTAGGCTTCAGTATTAGTCAATTTAAGATGGCTCGTATCGCTCCTTGGCCTATATTTGTTGGTTTTATAGAACAACAAAACCAGAAGCATGCCCTAGATGAACGTTTACGTCTACTGAGTTATCTTAATGAGATACGTCAACAACCGTTAGCCGATTTAATTGAAGAAGATCGTTTAGCTTTTGCCGGAAAGCATACAACTAACCATGATTATAGTATTTATAATTTTGATGTTGAATGGTTTGCTGCAACGAAAGGAGCGAAAGTCTTCCATACTTTATTAGCAAAATCTCCAGAGAAGTTTGATTCAGCTTTAGCGCATATCCCTTTAACGGGTGAAGTAAATCATGATGACTATCAAAATTTTGTGAATGATTTTCAACAAATTTTTAAAGATCACACCCAAGATAAAGCTCAAGGTGAGAAAGCACCTTTAGCTGCTGCATCTCGTCTATTAGCAATGCGTAGACCCGATCAATTTATTGCATTTAACAATAATAAAATTGATATTTTATGTCAGGGTTTATCGATTGCTAAATTCAAAAATACAGATTTCTCTTCATATTGGCACGATATGATTTGCACTCTGCGTACTTTTCCATGGTGGCATCATGCTAAACCAGAAGCTGTTACTGAAATCGCTGACGAAACGAATGTTAGTGACGAAACTGATACAAGTGAAATTGCTAACAAAGAAGAAAGCAATGAACTGGCAATATGGAATAACCGCGCGGTATTAATTGATTTGTTTCTATTTGCTGACGCTGAATTGGCACAAAATTCAAACTTTATACGTTTACGTGATAAAGTTCGAAATAAAGCGATGACAAAATCAAAAGCTACTCCTAAAAAACGTAGTAAAGAGTCAGCAGAAGTCTTGGTTGATAGAGCATTAACCGCTGATGATTTACCTGAGTATTTATTAGGTAAACGTGACTCAATTGTTATTCAAGTAAAAAATGGTAAAAGTGTAGATCAAGCTATCAGCTTAATGCGTGCCATTTTTGGGTGATGAGTTACGACTTTAAAACTAAATTGATCAACTTCAATTTAGTTTTATTGAATTTAATCGCTAACTTTTAAGCTTGTATTTTAGCGTTCTGCTAAATTTGAGGGATAAAAAACACGAGAATGAATTTATCAAACTCGTGTTTTTTGTAATGTAAAAACAGTTTTCGTATTATTTTTTATAGCTTGCAGCAATGTTATTCATTCGCTCATTCGCACTATCAACAGATGATTTTACATCTTCTATTGCTTCATTACTTTTGTCTTGCTGCTTTTTTATATTAGCAACTTCATCGGTCAACGCATTAACTTTATTTGTTAACATATCAACTTTCTGATTTAAGCTACTAACACTTCCTTCTAAAGTATCAGTGTTTGCACAACCCGTTACTGTGATTACTAAAACGGTTAAAGCCATTTTTTTAATTAACATCGTGTTATCTCCTTTTTATATTTCAAACCCAGTATGCCATAACGCAATAAAACTGTAATGATCAAAGTTTATGAAAAACACTTATTTATTTGTCATTTATCATTTTTTATTTGTTTGATTTATGCATCATATCTTCTATTTTGCACACGAGTAAATCAATTTTTATTTCGAGTTGCTTATTATGATCAAGTATTTCTTTGTTCTGTTTACGTAATTCTCTGTTTTTAACATTTGTATTAGAAAAGCCAAAAAAGCGATTAATAAATTGTGCGCCTATAAAACTCATTAGCCCTACGCCAATATAGAACATGCACATAACAACAACTCTACCGACATTTGTTACAGGGTAATAATCGCCAAAACCGATAGTACTAGAGCTCATTTGCAACGCCCAAAATGCGTTTGCATAGGTTTTAATGTTTGCTTCAGGGTCTGATAATTCAAAATGTAGTAAAAGTTGTGCACTTGCTGCCATGATAAGATATAGGGTTAATATCGTTAGTATTAAAATATATCGTGATTTGTAATTTTTAATACCAAATTCATCGATTGTGTAAGGTTTAATTCTATGGTCAATAATCATTATTTTTATAAATTCACTGGTCAGATATTAAAGTTTATTATTCTATGCTTTCGGTAACGTGTCGAATTAAATCATCCATTAATTTACGTTTTATTTCAAGCTGTTGTTCAGGGGATAGATCATACTTCAACGCTAAGACTTCGTAATCATCTTGTCCTAAACTAACCGTTAAACGTGGTCGTTTAGGCCTTTTGTTAGTAGGCAGTCCCAAAATATCGCGGATTTGATCTGATGGACTCAAACCTGCGTGCAATGCTTGGGTACGGATTGCTAATTGAATTTTTTCATCCATATCAAAAGCAACCTGCACTGCCTTGACTGCTTTTATCGAAGATTGCCACTTCTCAGGTAGTTTTCTGCTCACACTTTAGCTCCCAGGGAAAATATCGACAATATCAGATGTTGGGCGATATAAAGTGATAAATAAGTCAGTATCACCTTCCTGCCATACTTCGATATCAATACCTCGAGATTGCTCTTCGTCAAGTAAGCTGTAAAGTTCAAATTGTTCGCCTGCTTCATGACCTTCATAGGCGCTCAAACTTTCAGTTCGATTATCTTTACGATGAAAATAGCCTACTTTTGAAAAAACTTGTTGCTGATATTGTGAGCTACTCCAACCAGAAGTTAGTGACGAATCTGCTTTTCTTTCAAGAAATGCTTCTCCAGGTTCATCAAATACAGTGGCAAATTCATCTAAATCAAAGAGTGATTCGATATCTTGGTGTTGAATTTTAAGTGCAAATTTAAGGTAGGTTTGATCATCTTTTTCGATTGTTAAGTAAAGTTCAAGGTTATTCTCGCCTTGTAATACCCATTCTGTTTGCGTATTGTTTTGAAACTCGTAACAGTTAATAGCGGACACTTGAAACTGTTGCGTTCGCAATGCTTCAGGTAAAGCGAAACTGTCGGTCAGTACGATAATGTCTTTAATTTTTAACTCTTCAGCAGAGTTAACTTGACGTTCGTCTGCTTGCTTTTTAAATAGTCGTTTTAGAAAACTCATATTCAGATCCCAAAAATCCGCCTAGGTGTCGGGAGGATAACATCTAGGCGGTTAAAATGGTGTTTTTGAGTCAAGAATGACTCAAAAACGCTATATTACTTCTGTTTAGCTTTCAAACGATCTAATACTGAGTTGGCACTATTATCAGAGCCACCAATACCCGCTTCTTTAAGTTGAGCGGCTAATGAGTTATCTGAATTTTCAGACTCAAGTACTTCAGCTGCTTTCATTTGATCATCAAACTTTTGTTGCTTAGCTTTAATACGCTCTAAAGAATCTTTAGCATTAAGTAACTTAGAGTTACTTGATGAAAAATTATCAGTGATTGCCGATGTTGCTTTTTGTACACTTTCAGTGGTTTTAACCATTGAGAGTTGACGTTTATATTCACCCACTTGGCGTTCACTTTTCTTCACTAATTCTTTTAAACGATTTGCACTACCTGAAAAGCTATCAAGTGCTTGTTGTTGAGATGCTAAATCATTTTCTAAAGTTGAAATTTTTTCAGCAACGGCGAGAGCTAAAGTTTCATCACCTTTATCAAGTGCTTGAACGGCATAACCTTCGTGCTCAGTAACTTCACGCTTTAGACGGTCTACTTCACGGCTTGATGACATTTGCTGAGCCATAACACCGGTAAGGTCACGTTTGGCTTTCGTTAAGTGATTCTCTGAATCACGGATTTCCTGCTCAAAGATACGTGTAGCGTTTGAATCAACAATTGATTCTCCAACTTCTGAAGCGCCACCTCGAATTGCAGTCATAATCTTTTTAAAAATACTCATAGTTTTTTCCTTAGGGTGGTTAAATTAAATTAGGTACTCGCCCATGTCATCGATAATTTCCATAGCGTTATTATTTAAAACGCCTAATTCGTGTTCGATGTCATGAAAAGATGAATTGATAGAAAGTGCACCAAAAATGACATATTTATCGCCAATTTTTGAAAATGAAGATAACGGCATCGGAATATTCATTTCTAGCATGCTAACGTGCATATCACTGAGACAATCAGGTTTAACTTCTTCTTCACCCCATAAATAGGTAATACAAAGTATTTGATCATCAGTAACAGAAACAAAAATTGGTAATTCTTCGCGGTCGATAACAGTAATTTGTAAAACGTCCACTTCGCCAGAAATAGGCTGACAATCGAAAACCATACCAGTTTCAGAGTTGTCCGCTAAGCTATTTAAGTGATCAGCAATTTTATGTATATTCATGTGATTCCTTATTTATATTTTTCTTCGTTAATAAATCTAAAAGTGAATTTCCTCTCAGACATATTATGTCGTTGAGGTAAATTTAGCAGCTTGACATAATATGTCAAGCATCAATGTGTATTATTTTTCATTTCTTTTCTATTCTTGTAAATATGCGTTGTTCAAACCTTGTTGATCGCGCCATGCTTTTTGGTGTAATTGATAAATACTATGGCTGCCTAAGTAATTAATAGGTACATCTGCTTCGTTCTTATAAAAACTTTTTGAAAACTCAAATGAATTAACGATCATGGGCAGTGTTAGCCAATGATGTTCAACAGGAAGGTTTTCTAAAGACTTTAAACGTTTAAGTGGACTAGCTCCGCGTTTAGAGGCTATTGTCCAACCCCATTCACCAAAGCTTGGCACATTATCATGGTATTGCTGAACGTGAGCGAATTTTGCTGCTCGTACGGTTTTTCCAATAGCAATAAATGCATTTTTAGCGTGATATGGACTAGCGGATTGTATGCCTATCAAGCCGTCTCCTGCCAATAGCTGTTGCAATCGAGCGTAAAAATTAACGGAATAAAGTTTATTTAAATCGGGATGGCTTGGATCAGGTAAATCAACAATAATGCTATCGAATATTTGTTGTGATTTTAATAATGAGTCAATAGCTAAAAACGCATCTTCATTAATAATATTTACTCTAGGGTCTTGTAAACTCTTTTGCGTTAATTGATTAAGTTGACCTGCTAAGGATGGATTAAGCTTTTCTGTGGGATCGATGAAAATTTGCATTAATTCGGCATCCAAATCAATTAATGTCACTTTTTTAGGTGACCATTGTAAAACATCTCGCAATGCTAACCCGTCACCTCCACCAATGATTAATATATTATCGTGTCTAGCTGACCCCGCCATGACAGGGTTCACTAAGTAGCTGTGGTAAATAAATTCATCGGCAGAAGAAAATTGTAAACGCCCATTTAAGTAAAAATTAATGACACTTGGTTGATCTGTTCCCATATGTCTTTGGGTAAAGTTCAGTTGTTGATAGCGCGTTTTATCGGTAT
>Ga0307492_10000311_pt1 | contig 20900 bp, 13 predicted proteins | sample SI3LmetaG_FD_202365 | JGI IMG/M metagenome (GOLD analysis project Ga0307492, IMG submission 202365) | Sea-ice brine microbial communities from Beaufort Sea near Barrow, Alaska, United States - SI3L | ecosystem: Environmental > Aquatic > Marine > Coastal | place: USA: Alaska | collected 2017-05-06 | reverse complement strand
CTGGACGCAGAGCAAATACTGCGCAAAGAATTACACTAGGCCAAGCCTTTGGCCGGGACCCTGACACCCACTCTAGACAACCAATCAATCCGTAGGTCAGGCCAATTGGCCCGACAATATTTCACCCTGGCATCTGCCATTGTCAGGGGATCCCTTGCCATCGGGCTGCTGTACTGGAACCTTTGGACCGCGTTGAGCAGCGCAAGCCATAATTTGTCTCTCTATTGCACCCGTTAACCATCCGTTGATCGATGCGGTATGACACACTCAATTGCGATTAAAAATGTGCGATGCCGCACACAGAACGGATCTAAAAGTAACTGCATATTATTTGCCATTCATGGATAAGACCTGTTTCAGGACCCGCAAAATGGAAAAATATTCTCCGCCTCTGTCGACAATTTCAGGCCTGATGCCGCTCAGTCATTGGTTAGACTACTTTAGCGGCATCAGGGCCAGCCGATTTTTTTGGACCGTACCGACCGGCCTCAGCCTACTCACACTCAGCGCTTGCTTACCGATGAACGAACCGTTTCAATCCGCCAGTTGCCTGCCGCCACTCGATATGACTCAGGGTGAGCAGGTTGCTTACCAGGTCAGTTTGGTGGACGAGCTGTTCACCCTCCGTCTAGAAAAGATCGCCAGTGAGACTATTAGACTCACCCGAGAATCGTCCACTGCAGCGAGCACGGAAGTGACTCTGCAATGGCAGGCAGAGGACGAATGCCCTAACTACGCCACCCGCCAGACTCTATCCTTAATTGACCAACTGGTGCTGTACAACAACCGACCGCTCACCCTGGTGCGTGACCTCTCAGCACAATCACAGCCCGGTTCGGAAACCGCGCCCACGGCATTGACCGAGACCAACCTGGTCTGTGGTACATCAGCGCCATACGAAACCTGCGAGGCGGATTATCTATTGGATGGCCAGACCTATCATTGGCGCGCTGTAACGCAGGTAGACGGTACGATGCCCGGCTTTGGCCTGACCGATTTCAGGCTACAAAACCTAACCCGTTCGCTGGTCACAATTGAGCTAATCGAGTGGAACGGGCTGTAACCAAAAGTATCCAATGCGCTGGCGCTGAAAGCAAATCCGGCGGCACTCGCTTGTGCGCAATCAAATGGCTTAGCCCCACCCTGGTATATTCAGTGACAGGCTCAAATCAGTGACGGATCGATAATTTTCGTACCCCATGGCGCTGGACCGATGCGCCTGAAGCTCGTTTCTGTCACCCGCGAGAAGAACATCTGCTACCGCTGATGGTCTGTTTTGGCGCCGCCGCCGCGCGCCAGCAGACACTCAAACCGCTATATCAAGACCAGCTTTTTAACACCGATATATCGGGCTTGGGCATTTAAAGATCTGGCCCGAAATGTCGCCGGACCAGATTCATCACAGACCAGACTATTGACGAACCAAAACGCGCTCGGATTTATAGAGCGCCACGGCTAGCACCAAGATCACAAAGATAACCACAGCGTCTGCCAAGACCATCGGCAGCAAAAATCCAACCATTAGACTGCCTTTAAGCAACTCCGCGAACACCAAACTGGCGTTTAACACCGGAATCAGTGCGCTCAGCCAGGTGAGATCGACTGTCCCGGATAGGTTGGCGAACAGCGGGATGAAGAATAGAATCATCAAGCCGCTGGCATAGGTCTGGGCCTCTTTAAAACTCTGGGCCCAGGTACTGCTGACTAAGAAAGCCGCCGCCACCAGCCCCGCCGTAGGCAGTAAAATAACCAGTCCGGCGACAAGGCTGAACGCCGATAAGCCGGCCATCAATGACACTACCGCATCCGACGCTAGAGTGGCGACTAATAGCCAGGCCGTGCACCAAAGACTCAGCAAGGTCAGAGCGCCCGCCAACCACGACGACAGGGTAATGGCCAGCCACTTGCCCATTACCATGGCGAGCAAAGGCACCGGACTGATCAACAGGGTTTCTAAGGTGCCTCGCTCTTTTTCGCCAGCAACCAGATCCGATGAAATGGCGGTGGCACTGCTCAACAACCAGAGAATTATTAAAAAGGGTAGAAAGTTACCCAGCAATTGACCGAGATTTTCCTGTTGGGTGGCCACATTATTGCCGCTAAAGCGCACTGGCTGTAAAAATGCGTCTACCCGTTCGGATTGGATACCCAACTCACCTAGCCGTTCACCAACCTGTGCGGTATTCAGCTGGGTTACCAGGGCTTCGATACGCTGAGGCTGCAGGGCAACCTGCCCGGTGTCCTTATAGGTCAGCTCGACAATCAGTTGGTTTTGCTCCGCGAATACCCGAATCGCCATATCCAATCGATCGTCAGTGACGGCCGCCAATGCCAAATCCAACGCCATCGCACCAGCATCCTCCATACCGGTATTGGCCTCCATCGCGGCGGCCAAACCGTTTAATGCTGCGTCTTCGAGTAAGGTATAACTAAATACCCGCTCGGCTTGCACGGACTCCGCCTGGACCTGCATCGCCGCCACGGCCACCATCAACAGAGGGGTAATTAATATTGGTAACAGAACGGTAACCAACAGGTGTTTGCGATCACGCATCAGCTCGGTAAATTCTTTTCGGAACACCAGACCCATCATCAGGAGGCCTCCGCAATCAGCGCCAGAAAAGCCTGGCTCAAGTTGTCCTGCTGCGTACCCTGTTTGGCCGCCTGTAGGGTGCCAGTAAAACAAGTTCGGCCCTGATCAATAACACAGAGCCGATCGGCGAGCAGTTCTACTTCATGCATATGGTGGGTCGAAAAGACAATGGCCTTGCCTTGGCTGCGTTGCTGTAGCACAAATTCCAATATCTGTTGCGCCGCCGCAACATCCAGCCCACTGGTCGGTTCATCGAGTACCAATAAATCCGGATCGTGCAGAATGCTGCGCGCAATTGAGGCTTTCTGCTGCATACCAGTCGACAGGCTGTCGACCTTTTGGTGCAGGTAAGCTCCAAAAGACAACTGATCGGCCAAGGTCTCAATGCGCTGTATCAAAGCGGGCGCCGGCAACTGATACAGCTGGCCAAAAAACATCAGATTTTCATAGACCGTCAGGCGTCGATAAAGCGGCGTCGACTGGGACAGGAAACCGATGTTCTTGCGAGCCCGCCGAGGAAAGCGATGCACCGGCACATCATCAATCCAGATTTCACCCGAATCGACACTCAGGGCGGTCGATAAGAGCCGTAAGGTGGTCGTTTTACCGGCACCATTACTGCCCAGCAAAGCCAGCACCTCACCCCGCGCGCAGTGCAAACTAACCCCTTTGACCGCACTGAGCGTTCGCTGCCCGGTCTTTTTGGCCGCTGCTTTGGCCAATGGGAAGCTTTTATAGATGGAATCGACCCGAATCATAGATGCCCTTACCACTGTCCTGTTGACCAACCCGACCCCAAGATAACCAGATTTTAACGTCATGATATCCGAATAGGCTTAACTAAGTTCACAGGACACCTACATTCGGTAGACACCCATAACGCTATCCAGATAACGCTATCCATAACGCTATCCAGACACCCACTCTATCGCGCTATCGAGACACCCACAACAACATCGGTAACATCCAGATTAACGTATTAAAATTTCAAGGCCCGTATCATTTCACCGCTCCAATACGCTGATTAGGCTTTCTTCAGAAAGGCCGCTATCAATACAATGCGAGTGCCATTGACCTTACCTTCTATATGTTTCGGATTGTCGGTCAAACTGATTCCACGTACCAGCGTGCCGCGCTTAGCGGTAAAGCCAGCGCCTTTGACGTCCAAGTCTTTAATCAAGGTCACCGTATCGCCGGACTGCAAGGCAACGCCATTGCTGTCCAGCGTCGCCTCTGTGCTTTCGTCCGCCAGTCCGGTTTTGGCCCATGCCATCAGCTCATCGTCCAAATAGAGCATATCGAGTGCGCTCTGGGCCCAAGACTCGCTGGACAGCTCATTCAATAACCGCCAAGCCAATACCTGCACTGCGGGGATCTGGCTCCACATGCTCTCATTGAGACACATGAAATGGTGGGTGTCTTTCTCTACCCCACCGGACACCTGCGCCATGCATTGGCCACAGAGCAGCACGCTGGCATCGGCACCGAGGTCGCTACCGCCTTCAACTACAAATCCGGACAGGCCGGCTGTGCCCTTACATAACTCACAGACATGACCACTGCGCGTTGCTAATAATTGTTGCGTCGACATATAGTTTCTACCTGTTAGATTTTGTCAGCCATTGTAGCGGAAATGACCCCTCAGATACGATTTCCGGTCGCCAAACAACCAAAATGGAATTAAGAAGTGGAATTAGAAAGTGGCATTAAAAAGCACACCCACTTGTAATCGGCACCTGCCCCAAAACCCTAATGAACCCTAATGAACTCTAATAAACGCTAATGCACCCTAGCTGGATGGCTACCTTAAAAGTACCCTAGATGGGCAGCCAAACGATGGCTGCCGGTATAGCTTAGATCAATTTAAATCCGGTCCGGGCTACGCTGGCGGCTAAACCCGAAAGCTCTAATCATAGCGCCATCGGGACGGGTCATGATCATCTACGCCAAGTGCCTGACCAATGTGGCGAACCCAGCCAAGCCAACAGGCCGTTTCTTTTTATCGGCTACCCCCGCCAAGCAATGCCGCAAGGCCGATACGAAAACGACGCAACCTCGTCGTAATCACCTGGCTCACAATGGGCAAAATTTTGACGGTGCGCTTAAATTATGGACTGAAGCAACAAGCAGCAGGCCCGTGGAGTAACACGGCAGCAGAGCCGATTGCAGTCGGCCGGGACACCGGCATTCAACTCTTTCCGGACAGGCCGGCCAAATGCGCCAGTAGTGATCAAATTTGGGTCATTCGAGCTGTTACCTTGTTGTATATATTTTGACTTATAGCACTGCCGACCCGTATTAGCGGCTTAACACGAAGCCGATCAATGCTGGGGTGCTAGGGATTTTCCCTCGTAAACGAACATAAATCTCTACAGCCTCGGCCATTCCAGACCTCTGAGAGGGGGTTACTTTTCCTGTATCGCACAACCTAAGGGGCTGCGGGGATCTCCTTACCCTCGGTCGACAAAACCGGCCAAAGAAATTCCCCACAGCCAAGAAAAGGACCAAAACCAATACTATTCTGTTTGATATCACCTAATAAACATCCTCTTCTAATTTCACCTTCGATTCCTTTCAAACACTGTCTTTTAAAGCTAGTCGATTTGATAAGCTACCAAACTCCGTCGGCCCTCTAAGGGGTATTGGGGATTTAAATTGTATTTTTTATCAATCGCGCCTATAGGCTTTGTGCTTTGTAGCCTACAGAATCGCATTACTGTCTAGAACTTTAGTGATGAATTAATGTAATAGTACTCTGGCGGCTATGAATGAACGGGCTTACAGAGATTTTTTCTTTTCGGACGAAAAAGCCCCAGACCCCCTCAAAGGGAGAAGTTATACTAAAACTGAGTTAGATTGCGATGGTCCCTTTGGCTCAGCCGCTATCGGTCAACTGAACTTTCTTCTAAATTTTCAACCTAAGGTTTTTTGCTACGAGGGCAGTTAGTTTCTCAGCTACGCCATACTCATTCGCATAGGTTTCCCATTTCGACACAACAGCAATTGTTTTATCAATGATCATATTTGCTTGCGCGACTCTAAATCCAGTAATTAGCTTTGCAACTGAGAGTAGGTCATCCCGAGCAAAGTTATCCCTTTTTCCGTTTATGGTCATTGCATGTTTGGCTACCCACTGTGAAGACGGATCGTAAGAGAATGCAATATCAAAAGCAGGTGCTAATTGCCATTCAAGGTCATCGTTAACTAAGAAAGAAAAATTCTTTGTATGATCGTCTTGGTTTCTGGCTATGACATTAAAAGCCATGCGGGTAAATATCTGAACCTGTTCTGAATGCGTCAAATCCAACTCACGCGCAATAGATAGAAATTCTTCATAGCTATACTGCCCGATCTTTTTAAAGCTGGCATAAGCCATTCCACAAAGGCTTAGGGTGTGGTACTTCTGATTACTGGCTCTATCAAATCGTTTTGTGACAAAGTGGCTACGCCCGTTTTCTTCAAATAGGTCACAATGCATCATATCAATGCCGCAAGCTATCGCCATAACATGGTACGCGTACTCCATTATCCCAAAGCTCATGGCAGCACCAAAACCTTGATCATTTTTGTTTTTAGGATTCACACCATCAAACTTAATTAGGTAATGCTCAAATCCTTCTGGCACGTCAACTTGCCCCGAGCGCACTTCGCTCATATCGTCATTTATGGCAATAACGGCCTTCGCCCTTGCTCCACCGGCTGATGTTCCTATTTGGCAAAGCTGATACATGGCATCATCATGTTTCAAATCCATTCTTAAGTCAGTACGATCATTTAAGACTTCTTGGGCCATTTCCACTAAAGATGAGATTTGTAGCTGTACTGGTTGATTCGATTCGGTGTCTACCGCAGGCTCATATTCAAGACCACCCATACCTCTATTGCCGATATACAATAGGCGATCTAATGGTCCAAAATCCTCTATACTGTTACCTTGACTTGCCAGCCATTGGTTAATTACCGCATTCCCGAAGTCATCTGGCAATGAATCTGCAAAGACTGCAGGTAGCCCTCTAAATACATCTCGATCAATACCTGTGAACTTGTATGGCTCATTACTTAATGGCATGTTAATTGGATCAATGGCAAATCCGTTCATGGCCCAATCAGGGTAATATTGAAAGGTTGCATACCCATCGCCTGATACATAGCTCAATACGCCAACTTCAACGCCTTGGAATTTTACGGTAATTGTATTGGCAATCATGAATCGTCCTTCGATTTTGAATGCTTTATCTTCCTTCGTGACATTAAGGCATGTTTAACGAGCGACCCAGATTCCCTAGCCTGAGGGTTACCCTCGTGAGTAGAGTTACTTTCATATTGGACTGTCGATGGGTCAGTGTTTTTCATTACCTTGCCAGACCCGACTACCTTAGACTGTCCGGCACTCATACTCCCTACCCCAACTACAACCTTTCTTGTACGCAACTTCTGTCGCTCTACTTGCTCAATCTTTTGCTTTTCTATTGGACTCATCTCTTTTTCTGGTACCAACAATTGAAGGTTATCCAGAAGCCCTAATCGTCTAAGTACCAATAGCAGAGTACTGACTGATGCTTTGCCAGTTTTCAAGTTCCGGTAAGTCTTTGGCGTTATACCAATATCATCCGCCAATTCTTGCTGCTTAATTTGCTTTCGAATACGGATTTCCTCTAGCGCTTTAAACAAGACCCCTGCAATGGCTTGGTCAGACATAGACTTTGATACTTTCATGGGTACTATTATCCCTTTTAAGGTAACAAAATACAGATAATGGGTATTATACTACCCTTTACGATATTTTCAACAAAGGTAGCAAAATACCCTTTATTGCAGATATGTTCAGTTAACGGGTAATATTCTACCTTTTTATAACTTTCCTTCTTTTGGGTGACCTAGGTAGGCGCGTAAGGTCGACATTGGGGTTCCGGGGATGCTCCGTCCAAAAAAGACAAAGCCTCTGTGAACACCGTTCAGCCCTGGCCTGTAGAGTCGCATTACTTTTCAGTTAGGGGTCTATAATCGGCCATAGCGCGCGGTAACGTTGATTACTCAGCGCCCCCAGTCACGTCCTGCGCTCCCGGACTCGGCCGCCATTGATTTATCAGATACCGCGCTGTGGCGGCATCAACGGCCAGGTTTAGCGCAATGCTTCGCCACAACAAGCCTGGCACAACAAGCCTGACACAGGGGGACATGCGTGCACATATCTTTATACTGATGAGGAAAAGTAACTTAATATTTCAGCTTTCGTAATTTCTTTTGTGTCATTTGAAAAGCAGTAGTAGTCAGGTCGTTGATCACTAAAATACTGCATATCCATCACTAAACCCTTTAAATCAGGAAACAAGCCTACTGGCATATTGTACTCGCCCGTGTTCTTTAATTGATAAAATAAATGTGTTCCGCAGTCAGAGCAAAAACCTCGTGATGCCCAAGGTGATGAGTCGTACACTTTAACTTTCTCCCTACCTTCAATTGCAACATCTACCCCACACCGCACTGCAAAAAACGGTGCGCCACCCCACGTTCTACATGTCTCACAATGGCATACTGTGAATTTAGGATTGATTTTAGCCACTGATATTTTAACGCTGCCGCAGAGGCAACCGGATGTCTCTAATTTTGAGTCTGACATTCAATATCTCCTTACTGGTTGAGGACCGTGTGCCGCCTTACGTACCGGCACGGATTGCTCTTTTAAGTAGCACATATCGGCCAATTAAACAGGCTCCTAGGAAAAATAAACCGCTGCTTTTTAGACGGACATAAGCCGTTTTATTTTCATAAGATTGTCCTGATTTTTGCGCTGCAGTCCACTTTTTTATTGGGTCTCTGCTCAATTTGGTTGGCAACGACCTTGGCGATGCAGCCTGGTAGCTTTTTTCGAAATTAGGCTAAGCTAAAGACTATGGGCCTAGCGAAGGTGACAAAGATACGGGATGGCAGTTAACAGTTGCCCTGTCAGATGCAGCCAAAGATACTGACAAAACATCCGCCTGTTACGGTGGTTGTGCCGCAAAATGGCCACCTCTGTTGGCTGACAAAAATGACGCCTACCCTAAGGCAGGCTATAGCACCAATAAGCGCACCGATGGGACCTATCAGTGGGCCTACCAAGGTCACCCCTTATACACTTGGGTGAATGTTCAAAAGACCGGTAATACCACGGGTCAAGGCGTCGGTGGTTTGTGGTAACAGAAAAATAGTTGCACACCGCGGTCTTCCTTGGTGTAGGAGATGTTTTTAGGATCTTGGCTGGCCGAGCCTGCAATACCGACCGACCTTTATGACTGTCGGCACTGTTTACCCAGTGTCGATCCTTTCAAACTGTCGCCGTTCCTCTAAACCTACCGCAAGGACATCTCATGAAACTCTGGAAGACTATCGTGTCGGTGACGGCCATCATTGGCCTGACCGCCGCATCCGTCGCGTATATGTTTCAAGTGGACGACACCGTCGAGTTGGCAAAGGCGGCCGAACCGATCTGGGATGTACGAACCATGACCGCGACCGCAGGTGCATACCGACCACAGATCAAACTGATCGGCCAGATCGAACCCTTACGGGATATCACCGAAGCCGCCCAATTGTCTGCCCGAGTCATTGCCGTACTCAAGTCCGATGGCGCCCGCGTTAGCCAGGGTGAGCTTATCGTGCAATTGGATGATTTTGACACAAAGCAACAGGTCTTGCAGGGCCAGGCCGATTTGGCGCAAATTGAAACCCAGTTAAAACTCCAACAGTCTCAGCAACAGTTGGACAGACATGTGCTAAGCATTGAGAAAGCCCAACTGTCGCTGCTGCAAGCGCGCCTGCAACAGCAGCAGGCGATTTCGCAAACTCAACAGGCGCTTGAGGATCAAAAACTGATTATCGAACGGCAGGCACTTGTGCTCAGCCAAACGGAAACCTTGGTCGCCAACCATGCGTTAAATCAACAACAGCTGGAGCTGCAAAAACAACAGAGCCAACTGCGCTTAAACAGCGCCCAACGGGCCCTTGAACATACCCGTGTGCGGGCACCCTTTGCCGGCAAACTGGCGCAGGTCCAGGTCAAGGCGGGGCAGCGCGTCAGCCCAGGACAGGCTTTGTTTCGAATTTACTCTGCAGAGGCCATGAACATCAAAGTGCAACTGCCGACTCGTTTACTCGCGACGCCAGAGCGGCTGTCTGGTTCGATTCAGCAACAGGATCATTTCAGTGAACTTGCCTATCATCATAGCGAAGCCCAGTTACGGGCCGGCCAGAGCGGTTTTAATGCGTGGTTTAGCCTATCCGAGCCGGACCTGTGGTTGCCGGGTGAGGTCGCCGATGTGGCCTTACGACTGCCCAGCACCGAGACAACCTATAGTGTTCCGGCCGTTGCATTGTTTCAAGATCGTTGGTTATATCGAGTCGATGCCGAGCAACGCTTGGTTGCGCTAGAAGTTAAGGTACTCGGAACTATGCTCGAACAAGGTGAAACCCGTTTAGTGGTAGCCACTGTAGTACCTACTGTAGTACCCATTGTAACACCCTCTGTAGTACCCATTGTAACACCCTCTACTGTAGCACCCACTGACGGGGATCTACGCCTGCTGGCCACCCGGCTAAATTACCCGACGACGGGAATGAAAATATACGAACTGGGGGTCGATCCACTGCCCAGCCCGACCATCGAGACCGGCTCGGACCGCACTGATAGCGAGGTGCCCGATGCAGACGTTTAACGATCACGGCCTATTGGCCTATTTTACCCGTCACCGCGTGGCGGCCAACCTCGTCATGATTGGCGTATTGTTGGCCGGTTTAATCGCCCTAAATCGCCTCCATACGCAGCTGCTTCCCGACATCACCATTCCAGTGATTTCGATCGATACCGATTGGATCGAAGCCAGTGCCGAAAATGTCGAGCGCAATTTAACCACACCCCTTGAAAGCGCATTGCGCAACCTAGCCGACGTGGAAGAAGTGTGGTCCTGGTCATCCCAAGGGCACAGCTCCATCGTGTTACGCTATCGGCTCAATGCCCAGATGGATGATGCCCTAGCAGCCGCGACCAATTTCATGAATGGCTACAGTGACCTGCCCGAGGGGGCCCAACGGCCAAAAGTAGTACTCGAAGCCAATAAAGAAGCGGTGTTTTCTTTGTTGGTCACCACGGCCGGACCGGTCACCGAATTGCGCCCCTTAGTGCAGCAATTTAAAAACGATCTGCTTGGCCGCGGCATTGCCGAAGTCGACGTGCGCGGTTTCCCCGATGAGGAAATCCGCATTGAAACTGAGATGATTGACCTGTATCGACATCAGCTCTCGCTTGATGGTTTGGCCACGGGCATTGCGCAGGTTAATCGCAACAATAACGCCGGCCAGCTGGTTAACGCCGTTGCCCAGGTGGCAGTAACGACTAACGGTAGAGTGGAACATATCGCCGGGCTGCAAGCCATTGCGCTCAACGACCAGCCACCGCTGGCGTCTTACGCGGACGTCAGCCGACAGACCAAAGACGGGGCTCGCCACTATGTGCTATCGGGCAAAGAGGTTGTCCGGCTGCTGATCTTCCGCTCTGAACAGGTCGATAGTTTGGTGACCAGCGACTTGCTCTATCAGTGGCTGGACGAAATTCGGCCCAACTTGCCCTCTGGGGTAGAGGTTGTGATCTGGTGGGATATGGCCGAACTGGTCAAGGGTAATCTCGACATGTTGCTGAGCAACGGTATCTTAGGCCTGTTTTTGGTAGTTGCCATCCTCTTCTTCTTTCTCAACCGTCAGGTCGCTTTCTGGAGCGCAGCGGGTATTCCCATTTCGATCGCCGGTACCTTTCTGCTCTTATATGGCAGCGGGGGCACCATCAATTTCCTCTCGGTTTTCGCGTTCCTGATGGCCTTGGGCATTATTGTCGACGATGCCATAGTCGTGGGTGAAGAAACGGTCACCCAAATCGAATTGGGCAAGCCGGCCAACGAGGCCGCGCTGTTGGCGGCCAGACGCATGTTAGCCCCGGTCATGGCCAGTTCATTAACGACTATCGCCGCTTTCTTGCCGCTGCTGATGTTACCGGGGCCCTTTGGCGAAATGCTGCGCCCGGTGCCGGTCATTATCATCGCGGTTATCATCGCGTCCCTGATCGAATGTTTTTTAATCCTCCCTGGGCACTTAAATCACAGCCTCAGTAAACGCAATGATATTCGCAGTCCTTTCCGGCTCAAAATGGACGCGGGTTTTTTAAACTTTAAAGAAAACTATTTTCGCCCAATTGTGACCCTGACTATCCGAAACCGCGGCATCGCGGTGAGTTTGGTGGTTTGCCTCTGTGTTATAGCGGTCGCCTTGCCGGTCTCGGGCACCCTACCCTTTTCGCCAGAAATCAATGTCGAAGACAACATGGTCACCGCCTCGGTCTCTTTTCACGATGGCACCTCGGCCGACGTGGTGGCAGACTATACGGAACAACTCAAACAATCCCTACGCGATACCGATGACTTCTTTACTACCGGTAACCCCCTAGTAACCCAGGTGTATGAGATTTACAGCGCCGATGAAGGTTTTGCCCAAGTGCAGGCCAAACTTATTAATCGAGACGACCGCCCCGTTTCAAATGCGGATTTTTTACGCGCTTGGGGCGAGCGCATTAAAGGCGGACCCGACGTTGACGAGATTTCCACCAATGAAGACTCGGCATCGTCAACGGGTGCCAGCCAGGTCAGCTTTTTTCTCGCGGGACGGCATTTGGACGATCTAAAAAAGGCCGCCGAAACGTTAAAAGTACGTTTGGCGCAATACCCAAGCCTGACCGATATAAGCGATGATCTACCCTACGGCCACGATGAAATTGTGTTTTCACTGACCGCGCTGGCAACCCGTCTGGGCCTAACCGAGGCCGACCTAAGTTCCCAATTGCGTCAGGCCCTGATGGGCGTAACCGTACAGTCTTTTACCGAACACGACGCGAGCGTGCAGGTCACCATTGGACTGCCCGCCTCCAGCCTGAACAATACCGCCGATTTGCAGGATCTGCCGATTAGAACGGCAGCCAATCAATGGGTACGATTTGGCGATATAGCCAATTTCACCACTCAACAGGGCCTGGGCACCCTATATCACAACAATGGTCAACTCGGTGTTCGGGTAAGCGCCGTATTGCTCGATGCCGAAGCCGATAGCAGTGCGCTGTCGGATAAAATTTATCAGGCGGACGTTGTACCCATTTTAGCGCAATACGGGCTCACCGGTGAGATACAGGGCAGCGCGCAAGACATTCAGGCAATGCTAACGAACCTGATTATCGCCGCAGTGACCGGCATTGTGCTGATCTATTTTATCCTGGTATGGGTGTTTGCCAACTACAGTTGGCCTTTAGCGGTGATGGCTGCCATTCCCTTTGGCCTAACCGGCGCGGTGTTCGGTCATTGGGTATTGGGAATAAACCTAACCTTTCTGTCGTTTTTCGGTCTATTTGGCTTGGCCGGTATCGTGATTAACGACTCCATTATATTGATCAACCGATATCAAGAATTGCGCTCAGAGGGTATGGCGATGGAGCCTGCTATCATCGAGGCGTCCTGCCAACGCCTTAGAGCCGTACTGCTAACCTCTATCACCACCATTGGTGGCCTGATTCCAATCCTGCTATCGGATTCGATCCAGGCGCAACTGGTGCAAAGCATGGCCACTTCATTAGCATTTGGCATAGGTTACGGTACCTTTCTGGTTTTGCTGGTGATACCTTGTTTGCTAACGTACATCGAAAGTATCAATGCCTTTAATAGCCGCTGGCTGGCCAAGCTTAAGGGGCGTTCAACGGCCAGTTTATCCTGATGCCGGCCCAATAGTGTTTCCAGAGGTTAGCCATGGGGGTTGGTATTGCCCGCCTTTAGAGACCGACGAATGGCCGCACGACGGAACTCATCAGTATGAGCCTAGCTTTTCTTATGGGCCCTATTGGAGCGCCTGTTTCACTATATAAGTGGTCTACTAAATTCGGGTAACTCGGGGGCATAAGTAGCGACGGGTCCATGTTATGCAGTCGGGCGGCCTCGCAAAAAGCAATGCCATCGGTTGTGGGCTGTTGAATAATGGACAAATATGACGTTTTATTCTACCTATGCTCTACCATGCTCTGCCTTAGGCTTGAGCTGAATCACTTCCATCTAATGGGCTAAGCTGCTGAAGTCATCAATAAGCGTGTTAACGGCCTGCCCATTTTACTGGACCTGTACTCGGCTGCCATCCGCCCATATCGCGATTATGGATAATTTGGTTATGCCAGTTTTTGCTAGAAGATTCCAGTCCCAAAGTAAGAACTAAGTTGGCAGCAATAATAGCGGCTTGCTGGCTGTCATCACGTTAAATAAGTCGTACCATGTCGGTCTTTGAGTCGACAAGTAGCAACGCACAGGAAATGGGTGGCCACTTAGCACGAGTGTTCATTGCAGTGAGCCATACCTTTCCTTCTACCCTGCATTAGGAATATTCAATCTTACAGTTGACCTCGATAGACTTTATCGATTTGCCGGGCTCAATATTGGCATCGATGATAATCGGATGAGCACCCGGTGAAAAGCCTGGACGATACTGTTGGTTTGTCGACAAAGGCTGCGTTGCCGCGTCCGAGTCTGCTTGCTCCCCGTCGCCCACGACCGGTTGCGCGCTGCGCTCGTCGTCAATCAATTCCCTGCAGATCCCGACCCCGTGCCTGAGTAAACTCGGCAAAGCACCACTTGGATTCAAGCCAGTTGGCTGTCTGGATGATAACGACGGCTTCACAGCACTCAATTTCGCGATAGAGCGTCTTTTCCCAATCGGCTCCGGCCGGAATGCCGCCATGCTTATCGTAGTCGAGAAGCGAATACGCGCGCCATCACTAACTACTTTGAATCATCTGACGATGAACTGTTTCAATCCTTAGATAACCCAGGAATCGTGTCCTGGGCTCCTGATTCGGGCTGTGATAACCGCCTACTTTTGTACTTTGACTAGGGTGTTGCCTAGGGCAGGAGTGTTGTCTTTAACATGCCTGCCTTTTTAATTTTTTTAACTTATTTCTCTGGTAACTAGGACCCATAGCTTAAGGGCTAGGAGTATTTACTTTATCAACCCCAAAGATCGATACGTATCGCGCCCGGCAATACCATCAGCTTCAAGTCCATTTTCTAGTTGCCAAGCCTTGAGTGCTGCCTCGGTGCCACTACCGAATATTCCGTCCACAGGGATATTGATAGCAGCTTGAAGTTTGCGTACCCACAATCCGCTGGAGCCACTTCTAACAGAGACATATTCGATGGTTGGTGCGCTAGCCTCATGGCTAATACCATCTCCTTCAGCCATAGAGAGTGCACTGCTACGTACACCTTCAACACGCCTATTCCAGCCCTGTCCGAAAGTGGCCCAATTGGTCAGGCTACGGAGAAACGTAAGACGTCGGTCACACATATTTTCAATCATCTGGACCGGCTTGTGTTCTTTGACCTTGGTCAGCGTTTCAGGACCTATGCCTCCATCTTGATCGGCTCCGACTGTACCTTGTAGCCATTTTGCACCTCGTCCTGGTCCAGAATTGACCGCCGCATCAAAAACGGCATAATCAACTCCCCCAGGCAGCTCATCACAATGACATTTGTCCCAATATCCAGCACGATAGATTTGATTCAATTGTTCGTCAGTAATTGAACGTAACTCATCCTTGCTTTTGTCTTCTCCAAAGTGACGACGAAATGTAATCAGAGTAACCCCTTTCATGGTCGCTCCACCTGGGTCTTTGGGATGGTCTGCCCAGCCACCTTCGTGAACTAATACCTGTTGCAGACTGCTTTTAAAATTATCTTTCATTATGGCTTCCTTATTGGTGGATTAAATTCTGCCTGCGCATCGGTTGATTATCGATGTGCGCATAGCTAATAAAAAGGTCCTGGGTAAAGTTCGTCATTTCCCTAACGTCCTGAATTAAACAGCGCCACATATCAGACATGTAGCCTTGAAAGATAACTCTGCGCAGTAATTTTTTTAAGTGTGGTTAACTCAACTCCAAAACAAATCACCGATACTTTTTAAAAATACTTCGCTGAGTGCCTGATATTTGAGGAATTTACGAACTCGCTTTAATTAGCGAGCATTCTTAGTTTAATTTTATTTATTTTAACAACCATACACCCTTTGGTCCATTTTGCTTATTATTAATATCGATACTTTTCTGGCTGAATTTTAAATTCCATTAAAAAGTATCATTAAGATTTCAAAGTCTTCCCTAAAAAGCCCTACCGTCATTGTATCTCGCCAATCTGGATAAAATCCCAGCAAGGCATCAATCTGAAAGGGAAATATCTGTTCGCAGAGGGCGGTGAAACAGCATCCCAGAAGGACGTCGAGGCACGCTGGGCTAACAAGAACGATAAAGTTCACTTTGGTTACAAGGTGCATTTTGCAGTTGATAACGAACTTAATTTGATCCAGGAATATGAAGTTAATTTTTGGTAAGTTCACGACAGAAAAGTATTTATCGAATTATTGACGGAAAATAGTTCGTCCGACGCATGGGCAGACAGTGTCCATCAGAGTGAGACGAGTAGCGTGGAGTTATATGCCTCAGGCTAGCGCAACACCGTGCACAAAAAAGGGCGGATTAATAAACCGTTGTCAGTCAAGCAGAAAGAAACGAACGCCAAAAAAGCTGAGAACTGTGCCCGTGTTGAGCATGTTTTTGGGTCGATGGAGAATGAGCAAGCCGGTATATTCATCCGAACTATTGGTCAAGCACGAGCGACCGCAAAAATAGGGCTTATGAATTTGGCTTACAATATGAGGCGGATGCTCAGCCTGCACAGGAGATGTGCCTCAACGAATGACTTAATGGAGGAAAATCGTCCAAGATAAGGCGTTTTTTGAGGCCACATCAATAACAATTATCTGTCGCCAATTTCGGCAGAGGCCGAACAAGCTTCTATTGAGTTGTAAAGGTTTACTTGACTACTACAATGCGAGAGCTTATTTCTATCTCCGCCTATACCTTTCCATCTACCCTGCATTAGGAATATTCAATCTTACAGTTGACCTCGATAGACTTTATCGATTTGCCGGGCTCAATATTGGCATCGATGATAATCGGATGAGCACCCGGTGAAACGCCTGGACGAAACTGTTGGTTTGTCGACAAAGGCTGCGTTGCCGCGTCCGAGTCTGTTTGCTCCCCGTCGCCCACGACCGGTTGCGCGCTGCGCTCGTCAGGCCGGATCCGGCGCGTAAATTCAGCCATCCCTTGGGTCAGTTTTACTTTTTGTTGTAAATAGCTTTGCTTGCCAAATTCTGTCGCCACTGCTTCGATTCTGGGCGCGAGTCGCTGTTCGTCCGAGGTCAATCCCAAGCCCTGATAGGCTTCTGCAAGTGTCATGTAGACCCATTGTTTGTCGCCGCGCTGGGCGAAAGCTTCCTCGTCGTCAATCAATTCATTGCAGATCCTGACCACGTTTTGCCTAATCATATTAGCGTGGCCATAACTGACAATGGCGTCGAATCGGTTGGTCAGCAAGTTCGCCCTTTGCGTGTACATATAGGCCAGGTTGATGCCGTTATAGTAGTCCTGCTTGACGTAAAAGCCCCGTTCGTAAAAGCGAATGGCTCGATCCAAATATTCTAGGTCGTTGTTTAGCGCGAACAGGCGCTTGTTGATCGCCCCGCACAGTCCCAAGGTTTCGGGATCGGTGGAGATCTTTGGCGCGCAGTACTTCAGCAGGATATCCTCGGCTTCGTGCAGCGCCGCTATGGCCCTTTTCGGGTCGATATTGCCCTCGGCATCGGATTTTTCACCGCCCTTATAAGTCACCAGCGCCAAGCGCTGGGCGAGGAACAGGTCCGGTTTAGCGTCAGCCTTGCCTTCGGCCTGTATCGCAATGGCGCGCCCAAACAGGCTGATCGCCAAGGAGAGATCATTAGTCTTTTTGGCGGTTTCTGCTGCATCGATAACACTGGCCAGAGACTCACCGGCCTTTACTTTATTTTCTTGCCGCTGTGCAGGGGGGATGTAAGCCGGCGGTTCCACATAGCTCTGGGTGTCATAGGTCGGCGGGGTCATGCCGCTAAGGAACTTAAACACCGGACTGTCGGACTCGGGACTGACATCCACAGCCACCTTTTGCCGGCGCTGCTCGACCTCGATGATCTTTTTCAGAACGTCGGACAGATGCCCGACGAAGCGCTCCTGCTCGCCGGCAACAATCTCTTCGCCACCGTGTTCGTATTGATGAATGACGAAGGAGCTCAGATCAAAGGGAATGCTCTGCATCAGCACCGATTCAGCGATGATAATCGTGCTATTCGGGCGTTGGGCATGGCGCACGCCAAGCTCGTAGAAGACATTCGCGTTCAAGGTCGACAGATCCGCAATGACAATATCCGCCTGATAAATCCAGCGGTACATGATCGACTCGATACTGCCGGTGAGATTAGCATCGATAGCCCGAAAACAGTTTACATCGGCCCGGTCACAGGCCGGACGAATAAGCTGCTGGTAGGTTTTGTCAAGATTCAGTACCCGCCCGGTGGAGTAATCGGTCTTGCTGCCAAAGCCGATCACCACAAAGCAGGTCAGCTGCTTGCTAGCTTGAGCGGGCAAAGTGCTCACCGCTGAGTTACGCTTGTTGCCAGTCATCCGTGCCTCCTGACAGTTTTAAAGGGTCAGCTTCAAGGGCTTTGTCCTCATAAGTTGCGCTTACTTATCTGAGACAAAGAAAGTTTTTTTCTCGTCCGGTGATAGGTCCTGGCGGGCCAAGCGGCTTTTGGCACGCTCAATCAGTTTCTCAGTGGGGAGGATTTCCCACACCCGCGCGGCCATGTCATCAGAGGCGGTCACGACCTGAGTGCCGTCGGGGCTAAAAGCGGCGCTTTCGACCACGCCTTCATGGCCTTTTAGGACGGCCAATGTGTCGCCGCTGGCCGCGTCCCACACCCGCGCGGTCTGGTCACCAGAGGCTGTCACGACCTGAGTGCCGTTGGGGCTGAAGGCGGCGCTGTTTACCCTGCCTTGATGGCCTGTTAGGACGGCCACTGGGTCGCCGCTGGCCGCGTCCCACACCCGCGCGGTCTTGTCATAAGAGGCCGTCACGACCTGAGTGCCGTCGGGGCTAAAAGCGGCGGTGTTAACTTCGTTTTCATGGCCTAGGACGTCCTCTGAGTCGGGGCTAAGAGCGGCGGTGTTAACTTCGTTGTCATCGCCTAGGACGACCACTAGGTCGCCGCTGGACGTGTCCCACACCCGCGCGGTCTTGTCATAAGAGGCCGTCACGACCTGAGTGCCGTCGGGGCTGAACGCAGCGCTACGGACCTTATCTTTATGGCCTTTTAGGACAGACACTGGGTCGCCGCTGGCCGCGTCCCACACCCGCGCAGTTTTGTCTTCAGAAGCTGTCACGACCTGTGAGCCGTCGGGGCTGAAGGCGGCGCTCCAGACCGCGCCTTCATGGCCTTTTAGGATGGCCACTGTGTCGCCGCTGGCCGCGTCCCACACCCGCGCGGTTTTGTCTTTAGAAGCTGTCACGACCTGAGTGCCGTCGGGACTGAAGGCTGCGTTTGAGAGCTCGCCTTTATGGCCTTTTAGAACGGCCACTATGTCGCCGCTGGCCGCGTCCCACACCCGCGCAATGTTGTCTTCAGAAGCTGTCACGACCTGAGTGCCGTCGGGGCTGAAGGCGGCGCTTTCGACCGCGCCTTCATGACCTTTTAAGACGACCATTAGGTCGCCGCTGGCCGCGTCCCACAACCGCGCAGTTTTGTCTTTAGAAGCTGCCACGACCTGAGTGCCGTCGGGGCTGAAGGCGGCGCTGATCACCCTGTTTTCATGGCCTGTTAGGACGGCCAATGGGCCGCCGCTGGCCGGGTACCACATCCGCGCGGTCTGGTCAGCAGAGGCCGTCACGACCTGAGTGCCGTCTGGGCTGAACGCGGCGCGGTATACCCTGCCTTCATGGCCTGCTAGAACGGCCACGGTGTCGCCGCTGCCCGCGTCCCACACCCGCGCGACATGGTCATCAGAGGCCGTCACGACCTGTGTGCCGTCGGGGCTGAAGGCGGCGCTGGTCACCCTGTTTTCATGGCCTGTTAGGACGGCCAATGGGTCGCCGCTGGCCGCGTCCCACACCCGCGCGGTCTGGTCAGCAGAGGCCGTCACGACCTTAGTGCCGTCAGGGCTGAAGACGGCGGTGTTAACGTAGGCGTCATGGCCTGTTAGGACGCCCAATGGGTCGCCGCTGGCCGCGTCCCACACCCGCGCGGTCTTGTCAGGAGAGGCCGTCACGACCTGAGTGCCGTCGGGGCTAAAAGCGGCGGTGTTAACTGCGTTTTCATGGCCTGTTAGGACGGCCATTGGGTCGCCCTTGGCCGCGCCCCACACCCGAGCGGTCTTATCATCAGAGGCCGTCACGACCTGAGTGCCGTCGGGGCTGAAGACGGCGGTGTTAACTTCGTTTTCATGGCCTGTTAGGACGGGCATTGGGTCACCGCTGGCCGCGTCCCACACCCGCGCGGTCTGGTCTTCAGATGCCGTCACGACCTGAGTGCCGTCGGGGCTGAAGGCGGCGCTCCAGACCGCGCCGGCATGGCCTGTTAGGACGGCCACTGGGTCGCCGCTGGCCACGTCCCACACCCGCGCGGTCTGGTCTTCAGATGCCGTCACGACCTGAGTGCCGTCGGGGCTGAATGCGGCGCTGGTAACTCGGCCTTCATGGCCTTTTAGGACGGCCAATGTGTCGCCGCTGGCCGCATCCCACACCTGCGCGGTTTTGTCATCAGAGGCCGTCACGACCTGAGTGCCGTCGGAGCTGAAGGCGGCGCTTGTGACCTTGGCTGTATGACCTTTCATAATGCTCTGCTCGAGCAAAGCGTTCAAAGCCACATAAAGAGCAGCCTCTGCCTCGGGTACGTAGGGGCGCTCGGGCTTAGCCATAGATTTGGGTAACCCCTCTAGCGCCAGCAAAACGCCCAGCGTAGCAAAGCCGTCATCGGTCTGTTGCCTGGAGAGTGCAGCATGCATCAATGATAGTGTGCGCTGGCCTTCCTGCTGTGCTGCTGTCGCCTGCTGGCTGGCATTGTAGGCCAAAACACTGGCATTGTAGGCCAAAACACTGGCACTCAGCGCGCCAATTGCGAGCGCACTGCTGAACAGGGCCACCCAGCGCATGCGCCGGGCGTGCTTGGCCTGGTTCTGGGCATTTTCCTGTTGGGCCACGAATGCGCGCTCGCGCTCCTCACCCTCGGCATTACGCGCATCTTGGCTGGCTTCCAGAAAACCCATCGCCTTGGCGAAGCCGATGTGGTACCGGGTTGCCCAGGTTTCATTGGGCTGGCTCCGGTCGCGCCA
>Ga0307492_10000310_pt1 | contig 20910 bp, 22 predicted proteins | sample SI3LmetaG_FD_202365 | JGI IMG/M metagenome (GOLD analysis project Ga0307492, IMG submission 202365) | Sea-ice brine microbial communities from Beaufort Sea near Barrow, Alaska, United States - SI3L | ecosystem: Environmental > Aquatic > Marine > Coastal | place: USA: Alaska | collected 2017-05-06 | reverse complement strand
TTGTTGATTGCGTAGCCAAGGCGACCGCGTACACTGCCTGAGTGAAGTACGGTTTCCCCGTAGCTCGCTTGGCCGACCGACGCAGATGAAAATGTTTGGCTTGCAGAAATGGTATTCGGGAATGTTGCGTCTGCTTCAATGCCCAGCAACACACGCGGGGAAACCATGAAGCTGTAGCCACCCTGCAGACCGCTGGAATAGCTCCCGGTGCCTTTGAAGGCATCGAAAGGATTGTAAAAATTCAGCGCGCCCATCAAGCTTGGCGTGGAAGCCCCCCCTTCCGTCGCTGCCCAATTGGACGCCCCCGCCGAATATCCGAAATGGGCACCCACATAAAACCCGGTCCAATCGTAGACATTCGCCAAGGGCGCTTCGGCAGGAAGCGATACCGGAACATTTCCGGCCATTGCCAAGGGACTGCAGATTAAAGAACCGCAGATAGCCCCTGCGAAGCTCGATATGATTTTCAAGCGGTAGTTCATTTGCGATCAACTAATGCAAGGTTGTGACCGTTTCATAAAGCGCAGCGCAACCTCGTTCAGGCGACCGCAATTCCCAACAGAAGGATCCGTTGAAACCTCGGATTGCTTACCTGAACAGTTCCCAAAGACATAGAACGCCCTCATCATTTGCCCCATTGAACCAGCTTGCGTTGCCAGATATATAGCTGCAACTAATTCGCAATTGCAACAAGGGCGGTGAAGAATCTCGCTCCTCTGCGACGGTCGTGCCCTCACAGCAACACTCAAACGAATGTCTCAGCGACCGACGCATGGTCAGGATGAAGGGGCACCCGGGGCGCGGCAATGATGCCGCTTACGCATTGTCGATCTCGGGATCCGTGGTTCGGTCACGAGAAGGATGTTGGCGCCACAAAGCGAAGCGGCCTATCTGATGCGCGGCGATATCTGGCGCCACAATACACCCTACGGCGGGCGCTTCGCCCTCATTTTCGCAGCGTTCCATTATGGCCATCTAGCCTGGTGCGGCGCTCGATCTCCGGCAGCGGAAGAGCGGATCGATGAAGAGTTCATTTGAATCACGGTACCGGTGTTTTCTCACAATTGCTGTCCTGGCGATAACGTTATGTTTCGCGTTTCCAAGCTCAGCACAGCGCAGCGCGCTGGATCTCGCGCAGGCAGGATTCCTGGCAAAGGATCGCCGCGAATATGGGGCGGCGATCCGATTGTTCGACGACGCCCTCAAGCACGGTCTTCTTGACGACAAACAGCGCGGATTTCTCATGTACAGCCGCGGCGCATCGTTCGAAGCGCTTGGGTTTCGCGATCGAGCACTTGCCGATTTCGACGCGGCCGTCGCTCTTATTCCGGACTTCCCCAAGGTACATCTTTATCGCGGCGTCGTATTCGGCGACAAAGGTCAGTATCAGCAAGCCCTGCAGGACTTTCTGACTGCTTCCAAACTAGATCCGACGGATCCGCTTGTTTTCAATAATCTGGGAACGTTTATGAACGTTTGGGAGATTTCGATCGCGCGATCGAAAATTTCAGCCGCGCGATCAACCTTCGAATTGGCTATGCCGAAGCATACTACAATCGCGCCCACACTTTCGCATTGAAGCAACACAAGCTCCGCGCCCTCGCAGATTATGACAACGCGATAGAGCCTCAACCGCTGTTTTCTGATGCCTACGTCAATAGGGCCGTGTTGCATCTTACGCTTCGACACTTCAAAGCTGCATTGGACGATCTTGATACGGCGATCCGCTTGAATCCCAAGGATGTGACCGCGCTCACCAATAGGGCTACAATCAAGCTGGCACTCGAAAAATACGATGACGCGCTTGCCGATTTGAGTGCCGCCCTGCAACTCAACCTAGGAAATGCAGCGCTTTATCTTGGCAGAGGAAGAGAAAATCTGTTTGCCGGAGCCCTTGATAACAGCATCGCTGACTTCAAGATAGCGGTGCGGCTCCGTCCATCCAACCCTTATCCGGCAATCTGGTCGCACATCGCGCGGGTTCACAAGGGCGACGTCGGCGCCGCCCCCCATCGCGATGCCAACGTCGGCGGCGGCCAGCGCCGACGCGTCGTTGATGCCGTCGCCTACCTTGGCAACGGACCAGCCCTCCCTCCGCAAACGCCCGACGATTCGCTGCTTGTCCTCGGGCAGCAGGTCGGATTCGACGTCGATCCCAACTGCCCGCCGATCGCCTCCGCCGTCCGGCCGTTATCGCCGGTCAGCATCAGGGTGCGTATTCCCGCGTCCGCTAGAAGCTTGAGTCCACTTTCCTGCATCATACCCCTCCGCATGAAAGAGCGTGACATTGTGAAGCTTTTAGCAGGCGTCTGGCATCACGGACTTTCCATCAGCATCAGTCCATAGCCATTGCACCTTGTTGCTCGCCTAGCGAAGTCTAGGGTCTTCAGTCGCGCGCTGGAGAACTCATTTCCAGCATCGACGTCGCTCTTCACGAAACCGTGAGCTTGTAACCCGGCTGGTCGGCCTTGCGAACTAGAGAGGTATTGGCGACGGATATCTGAAACAACAGGAGATATGTATGAATGACGCCCACCACCCGACCCTGCGTGCCGTGCTTGCTTCGGCATTGATCAGCACAGCATTGACCTTGCCGGTAAGCGGCGCGCTGGCCCAGATGTCCGACATGAAGAAGATGCCGGGGATGAACGACTCCAAGATGAGCGACACGAAGAAGACAAAAACTGCGGACGCAACCGGCACGATCACGGCCCTGAATGCAGCGAACCACAAGATCACATTCGATCATGGTCCGATCCCCGCCATCGATTGGCCGGCAATGAAGATGGAATTCGCGGTCGCTCCTTCGGTTGATCTTGCGAAGCTGAAGACGGGTGACAAGGTCAAATTCACCCTGAGCGGATCCGGCAGCACCTACACCGTACAATCGATCATTCCGGCGCCCTAGTCCAGGGCGCGAACTCATTAGCACGCGGCCAAATGCAAATTGACGCGAGCTTGATGAAGGCAAGATATTTGGCCGCGACCTTGTCCTATCGGGTCGCGGCGCGCCGACATTGCTTGCTCTGTTGAGGACCGTTCGATCAAGTTGCGCGGGGCTCGTTCGGGGGACGCAACCCGATGGCAGCCCATTCAACGTCCGTGAGTTCATACCGCATGATTCAAGGCTCCGGTTTCGGCGCTTGAATCACGTCCAAACCGATGCCTTCAGCCTGCAAAACCGGACAACCGGCATTTCCGAGATTACCCGCTAACCGGACACGCTGCGGACATGAATGATCCGAAGCGGACGTCCTCTCAATTACCGCGCGGAACGACAGTCTTCGGGCCAGCGCGATAAGCGTGGGATTTGTTGGCTTTGATCCCTGCGCGTACATATCGCCACCGCTGCCGATTTGCTGCGTCGTGGGGGCAACACTCGATTTTGGGCCGCCCACATACTGCTAAACCATGCGGGATACAGTCAGGACTGGCGTGATGAGTGCGACAGTCATGATTTTTCTCCGGTCTTTACTCGAAAGTGGCACTGGCAGGTTACTGCTCCTGTTGCATCGATCTTCATCAAGGAGGCGTGAGAATGCCTCGTTTTTAGGCTTCTGTAAAATCGTCCTTCCAGCGACACAGGCGAGAGCCGCGTCTCCACTTCAATGAAAATTGATCTCAAATCAGTCCCTTAGCTGACCGTCTCGGCTGGTGGCACGCGATTTGCGACGCGTGGCGCACGATTGATCCGACACTGCCGAGGAAAAGGACATGCGAGCGTTCCTAATTGCTGCCGTCGTATCGATGGCGCTAACCGTTACATCGGCTTCCGCGACCGTAATTATCAGCGATGACGTCGGCGGTAAGATGCAGGACTACACAACGCACTTCCGTCAGGTGCGCGACTCCGGTGAGCCCGTCGTCATTTCCGGCACATGCGTTTCGGCCTGCACAATGGTGCTCGGATTCGTCCCAAGCGACCGAATCTGCGCTACCGATAAAGCGGTGCTTGGTTTCCATGCCGCATGGATGTTCGATAACTCCGGCAAACGCGTCGTCAGCGCGTCCGGGACGCAAGATCTAATGAATACCTATCCAGCTCCTGTGCGCGCCTGGATCGCACGGCAGGGCGGGTTGACCCCAAAAATGATGTACCTGCGAGGTCGTGATCTCGCCACCATTGTTGCGCCCTGCAATCGCTCACGCGCGGCATCTGTTTCACGCGCGAAGCGCTTCGGCGGCGTTCGTCAAGATGCCGAAACAAACACGCCTCGCGCCAGTTCTGACGCGCGACGGTGAGTAACTCGCAGTACCGGGCCCCCAGATTGCGCCATCGTACATGCTTGCTCATTCGTCCTTGCCGCCAAGAGCGAAAAGCCCATTGGAGCTTGCATAACATCGGCGCTCCTTCGAACTGCCACCATGCTGGCCAGACCTGCGAGAGCCCGGCACATCCGTCAGTGTCTCATTCGGATTGCTTAGGTGATCTGGTGCCGTGCTTCATGCACATGAACATCATCATCATGCACGGCAGAAATGCCACGAGGGGAAGTAATCCCGCTGCGGCCAGCCAGTTCCAGTTCAGCACAACTGCGGCGACGGTCCCAATACCTAGCAGAAGATACAGCACCAAGCGGTGTCGAGCGAAATACCTGCTAACTTTATTGGGGAATGGACCGGCCGCGTCAGCGGACGTCGCTTTGTGTTGAGGCAAATTACGATCAAGCAGCGTCATAGGATTCCTCAGTCTTCTGGTGAACGAAGGGATACGCCACCCCCTCCCGGCTGCAGGGATAACCCTAATCCGCAGCCGGGTTTCAATGAATGCTCGCCGACGCCGCTTGTGCAACTCGGGCCGCGCGCGTCATTGCGCCTAGTTACCCGTTATCGAGGCGTCGCAGCACGCTGGTGGTGCCGCACTTTCCTAGGGACCTGCACTTGCGGTGTCGTGCGCGGCTCCCAGGCAAATATTGAACTCTGGGCGCTACCGACCGCGGTGCTCGACCTGGCCTCATTTGGCCAATACCGCTTGTCGGAAATTGTCGCGCCAGCGTAGGCCGATGCCGACATCGCAAAAATTGGCAGGGCGAGCGAAATTGCAAAAAGGAGTTTGGTTGACATGGTCCGGCTCCATCATCTTGGAAGCGCGCCATGTGCGCTTCTAACAATGAGTTCGGAACAGGTTGTTTGCCGGTTACAGGCTCACGCCGATGTGAAGCTGCCTGACCTGTCCCACTACTAGCGCAAAGGCACTCCCAATGCTGCGCCTACTAAGGTGCACAGCACAATTTTTGGCTCCTGCACTTGGCACTTCGCCGCTAAACCGAAATCGTCTGACGCCTTCTGTAGGCTCTAATACAAGTTTCGACTATCGTGTAGAATTCACGTCACTTGATCGTAAAGGGTATGATGAGGTCGCTGGCAAACGTCCATTGCGAACTCTTCGTTCCTCCGCCGAATGGCGTGGTGTTGTTCAAGGACGCGTCGTAGCGAATCTCGGGCCTGATAACGAGGCCTTCGATTTGTTTTGGGACCGGAGGCTTGATGGCAAGTCCGACCGTCAGCGCACCGTAGGTCGTCGGTCCGCCGCTGATCGCTACACCCAACGGGTTACCGTGTACAATTCGGACAAAATCCAGATTGCCGGGGAAAGAGGCGACGAAGAAGCCGTTATTGTCGCGCCAGATTTCTCCGCGGCCAGTGATCTTGAGCCAATCGTTGATCGCATAGGTCGCGTATTGGGCCACACCGTAGCCTGTCGCGTTAAACCCATCATCACGAATGTAGTTCATGTCCGTCGTCAGGGTCAGCTTGTCGGTTGCCTTCCAGACGACGGTCACATCATTGAGATAACGTAGAGCCGTGTTGGGATTGACGCCGGCAAGTACAACAGAGGACACATTGGGGTTTTCCGGACCGATATGGGTGGTTGCAGCTACGGTCAATGCACCGTCCAGCAAATTCAGGCCGAAACCGCCATGGAACGCCGCGGCCCTGTTGTTGTCACCGCAATTGAAGCAATTAAAGCGGTTGCCGAAGGTCGTGTTCACGCCGGTGTCAACGCCTAGATAAATATCAAGCATTGGATTGACGTGCGTGGTCGCCATCACGCCTGTATGCTTGAACGGGATGCCGAAATTGAAGATGTACGAATGGGAGTAGAGCGCATTGTCGGGCGCGTAAATGACCTCGGCGCCTTCCAACGTCACCATTTGTCCGACCTTTAGATCGATGCCACCCGTGGTCAGCCACGGCAGATGAAAAAGTGCGTGCGCCTCGACGATGTCGAACTGATTGCGGCCGCTGATGGACTGATCGAACTCACCCAGGAAATGCGTATAGCGCGCGTCCGAACCATACATCGCCTGGAACTTGAAGCCAAAATCGTATCCGGTGGCTTTCTGATCGAGGGGACGCTGCACCGTCAGCAATGCCTGATTCAAGAAAGCCGAATTGGCCTTATCCGTGAAGAGCTGGCCAAAATTCGTGACGGCGGGATTATTCGCATTGCCCGAAGCACCGACTTCCACGTGACCGGTTATGGTCAACGTATCCCACCAGGAGGGCGCGGGCGGAGGGGCTTTGACAGCCTTCAAAGGCACATCCGCGGCGTTGGCGGCCGTCGCAGCTGCGAATGCCATTACCGCAGATGTGATGACCTTTTTCATTGTGAGCCCCCGCCATACAGCCATAAATGAGCCCCTCGCCATTGAGTGACCCCTCGCCACCGATCGATTGAACGCCGCCAAAACTTTCGCGACAGGAACAGAGTCGATCACACGTGCACAGAATTTATTGCGCTGCATATGAAACGTCGCAAGGCAGCCAATTTAGCAGGTTAGCGGCAATTGCAGACTTATTGATCATCCTCGGGAAAGATATTTTCGATCTTTCCAGCATGTTGCAATTCGGACACGATTATTCGTCCGTCGCCGCTTCTGGTTTGGTGCGTTGTCTGCTTGAGAAGCTGCCCAACGAATGGAAGCCTGGCTACGACTCTGAGCGGCCCCAACAGTTCGGAGAGAGCGGTAGTAGTGAAAACGATAAGCAGCAGGTTGAGCGGCTCAGAGAACCTAAAGTTTGCTATCTTGAGAAAGGAGCTCTTGCAGCGGACGGTTCCTCGCCGACGCTCGCGTTTTTCCAGGCGTCGATCTCACGCAGCAGTTCTGGTCCGGACCAGATAACGGTGCCATCATCCTCCATGATGAACGCGATAAGACGGGTCATGGTTTCCCTCAGTCGAGCGGCGCTTTTCAAGGCGCTTTTGTTGTTTGGATGTCGCTCGGAGCGCACGACGAAGCTGTCGACGGACGCAGAGGGATCGTCGACGTCGTCGGCATAGAGCAGCGTCACAGGGCCAAACTCTGACCGCTGCTTCCAAAGACGCAACAGTTCTTCACAGGCAAGCTCGACGGCAAGCGGCACCGGCCTGTGCTCACTTTCCCAATACTGAACGGCGCCGCGACTGAGCCCGAGCTTTTCCCCGGCTTCGACCTGCGTGTATCCCAATTTCCTCCGCCACTTCTTGAAGCCCCACAGGTCCATAACGTCATCCTGGAATTGCAACAGAGGAAAATTCCGAAGCGACGGCAATCCACGAGCGGTATTCTGCGTCGACTCACTGGCAGTTCATTTAGTCAGTGGGAGCAGTTGGATTAAGGCCAAGTCATTTCTCGTGGCGCGATTCACCAGGGAGATTTCGGACCTCCATGATAGCGCGGGAAAGATCCACCGTCGTTCGTATTCGGCGTGGGCTGCAGACGTGAAGCACCTCGGTCGTAAGCGAACGCAGAGCTTGGGTTGTTTTGCGGGGTGGTGACCCCAACTACGGTCCGCCTAGCCTCACTCGGCCAATAGCTCTTGCTTGTGATCGTCTCGCCCGCGTGGGCCGATGCAGCTATTGCCACCAACGGCAACGAAAGCGCGATCTTAAGAAGATGTTTCGTTAGCATGTCCGGCTCCATTGTTGGAAGCGCGTGAAGTGCGCTTCTGATAGTGAGTTCGGAGCAAACCGTCGGCCGGTTACAGGCTCACGCTGACGTGAAGCTGCCTGCACAAAGGTCCTTTACCAGCGCAATACGCGCGGTCCCAGTGCTGCGCCTGCTAACGTGCACAGCGCAATCGTGCCGCCGTACCAGACCGCAACAAACGGCAATGAATCGTCGGTGCAATGAAGTGCATAAGCCATCGCGCTCACGCCGCCGGCAATGAGACCAGCGACAGCACCTGTACGCGCTAGGTTCGTGGGCGCAGCTCTTCGTACCGCCGCGACAATGATGGCGAAGGGCACGATCGCGATAATCGGAATGGAGAGCAGGCATTCAAGCCACTGATCTCCCATGACCATCTCGTCCCAATGCGAGCTTGGCGCGAGCCCAAGGCTGATTGCTGCGAGCAGCACGATCGCCGCGAACGGCATCATGATCCGAATTGACGAGGTTCGTCGTTCCCCACCTGGCCGCGCCAGCCGCACTAAATAGATCGACGAGACGCCAACCGCACCGGCCGTAAATGCGAGCTTCAGGACAAGAAACGTCAACGCGCGAGCCGTCATGAGGTCTGCGCGGATCCCTAGTCCGGCGAGCATGAGGCCGAGCGCCACTGCCGCTGCGGCTAAGAGCGCAATGCCCATCGTCCAGTTCACCAGCCGACGATCGACCGGCTCAATGCGCGTACTGAGTGCAGCAACCAGATCGTCCGTCTTCATGACTTGGCCTCCTGAGCAATCAAGACCGCCAGTGCCTTAAGCCCGCGGTGGACGTTTACTTTTACGCCCGACACCGAAAGTCCACACCTCTGCGCAGCCTCGGCTGTGCTCAATCCGTCGAGTTTCACAGCTTGGATGGCACATTGCATGTTTTTCGGCAGCCTCTCCATCAGCCGCCTGATGTCGTATGTGCTCTCGGCGTCGCTATGATCGTCGTGTGCCATGGCCTCGTCGGCCTCATCGATCGGCACATCGGTAAGCGACGCGCGGGTCCGGCGTAGGAAATCGACCAGCTTGTAGCGCGCGATGGCATGCACCCAGGGCGTCAACAGCTCGTCCGGGTTATAGGTGTGACGTTTGATATGGATCGCCAACACAGCCTCCTGAACCAGATCCTCGGCCTCTGCCGCGCCTCTTCCAATATTCGCAAGTTTGCCTTTGTAATACGCGCGCAGACGGCGGCTCAGTCGCTCTAACAGTGCGCGATGCGAGGCCGCGTCGCCATCCAGGCTGGCAAGCATCAGTGTCTTGAGTTCTATTTCGTGGGTCGTCATGCTTGCACTATCTCTATGAGTTCGCTGATCCAGCCGGTTTGGTTACAGTCGACAGCGCCTGGATCGAAAAATCCTCGGCCCGTTGCCCTGCCGCCGTGAATTGATGGGCTTGGAGCCGATCAACATTGCGGTGAGATAGCTCCGCTGATCTCTTCGGGCGCCGCGAAGATCACGTCGGCCCGGTCTCCCATCATGCCCGCTGCCACGATCGCTGGAGCGCCCTTCTGGGGCCCATCTTCACTCACGTCGGTCTTGAACCTCAGATTTCGCTCCCAGAAATCGCGCGCCTTTCCGTCCGCGGTGGTTACCCGATAAGTATCTCGACAGTGCGTGATCGCCTGAACCCGTGCGTCCGGTTCAAGCTTTTTGAGATTTGGGACCGCACCGCCACCCATCATGCCCATCATCCCGCCCATTTGATTGCCGCGTTGCGCAGCCGATGGCGGAGCGTGACCGGGCTGGGTTGCTGCCTTGAGAAACGCCAGAAGATCGCCGCGCCGTCCTGCGTCCTTTAGGCCACGGAACAGCATTGTGTTGCCCGGAATGAGGTGTTGCGGGTCCCGAAGCCATTCATTGAGCGTTGCGTCGTCCCAGGTAATTCCCGACGACTTCAGGGCCTGTGAGTAACGGCTGAAGCTCGGTAAACCGCCAGCCTTTCTATTCCAAAGATCGGCGAGACTTGGGCCCGTCATGTTTCGGTCCGGTTGCAGAGAGTGACATGGCGCGCAGGCTTGGAAATCTCGCTGGCCTCGGGCTGCATCACCTTGTTGCGCAAGCACAGGCGGCAGGAACGCGATTGTTGCAAACGCCGTTATCATGGACCTGTTCATTTCTGACCTCCCTTATTGCCGGAGCAGAGATACTTGATGAGTGCCGCTGCTGATAAGATCAAAACAAAGACGACCAACAACCAGAGAAGCCCTATGCTCCACATCATTCCAGGCATCATGTCGCTCATCATGATGCCACCTCACTCGGCTGGTTCCGAAACAAGTCGTGAGTCTTCCTTGACCGGCTCGACGGTCAGCGATGGCGGATGATCGCTTCCACGATCGTTGGATGGCAGACGGAAGCCTTTGATCAATCCATAGATCGCCGGGATCACGATCAGCGTCAGCAACGTTGACGAAATCATCCCACCGATCATCGGCACGGCGATGCGCTGCATGATCTCTGAGCCGGTACCGGTGCTCCACATGATCGGCAGCAGCCCCGCCATGATGGCCACGACCGTCATCATCTTCGGACGTACGCGTTCTACGGCGCCGATCATGATGGCGTCGTAGAGATCACCGCGCGTCAACGCGCGGCCTTCGGCGTCACGCCTCGCCTTAATCTCGGCCAATGCATGATTCAGGTAGATCAACATCACGACGCCGGTTTCGGCTGCCACGCCAGCAAGAGCGATGAATCCGACGGCGACCGCGACCGACATATTGAAGCTAAGCCACCACATCAGCCAGATTCCGCCAACCAACGCGAACGGCAGCGACAGCATCACGATCATGGTCTCGGCGATGGAACGGAAATTGAGGTACAGCAGCAGAAAGATAATCAGCAGCGTCACCGGCACAACGATCTTCAGGCGCGCCGTCGCTCGTTCGAGATATTCGTACTGGCCGCTCCAGACCACGTAATATCCGGCCGGAAACTGAATGCTGGCTTGCACCGCCTGCTGCGCGTCGGCAACATAGCCGCCGAGATCGCGGTCGCGGATGTCGACGTAGATATAGGTGGCCAACTGCCCGTTCTCGGTGCGGATCGATGTCGGTCCTCGCGCCGGCTCGATCTTAGCGACCTCGCCGAGCGGCACCGCGCCTCCGGCCGGCATGGGAACCAGGACGTCGTTGGCGATGGCCTGCGGATTCTCGCGCAGGTCCCGGGGGTAGCGCATGTTCACGCTGAAGCGCTGGCGGCCTTCCACCGTGGTAGTCACGGTTTGGCCGCCGAGTGCGGTCGCAATCACATCCTGAACGTCCTGGACCATGATGCCGTAGCGCGCCAACGCCTCACGGTCCGGTGTCACGTCGAGATAATACCCGCCGATGCCCCGCTCGGCGTAAGCCGACGACGTTCCGGGCACAGCTTTCAAAACCTGCTCGACCTGTTTCGCCAGTTTGTCGATCACGACCAGGTCGGTCCCGATCACCTTGACGCCGATCGGCGTCCGGATGCCGGTCGATAACATGTCGATGCGCGCCTTGATCGGCATGGTCCAGGCATTCGAGACACCGGGAAACTGCAGAGACTTGTCCATCTCTGCGATCAAGCCATCAATCGTTACGCCCGGCCGCCATCGCTCCTTGGGTTTCAGATTGACGACAGTCTCAAACATCTCTGACGGGGCCGGATCGGTTGCGGTTGCTGCACGGCCGGCCTTGCCGTAGACCGACGCCACCTCCGGAAACGAGCGGATGATCCTGTCCTGCATCTGCAGCAGTTCGCCCGCCTTGGTCACCGAAATTCCCGGCAGCGTGGTGGGCATGTAGAGCAGCGTGCCTTCGTTGAGGTTAGGCATGAATTCGGTGCCGAGCTGACGCGCCGGCCAGATTGTCACCGCAAGCACGGCGAGCGACAGCAGGATGACTACGGTCTTGGCGCGCATCACCCCTTTGATGACCGGCCGGTAGATCCAGATCAGGAAGCGGTTGATCGGGTTCTTGTGCTCCGGAACGATCTTGCCGCGCACGAAGATGATCATCAGCGCTGGCACCAGCGTTACCGACAGCAACGCCGCCGCCGCCATCGCAAATGTCTTGGTGAAGGCCAAGGGACTGAATAGTCGCCCCTCCTGCGATTCCAGCGTGAAGATCGGCATGAACGACACGGTGATGATGAGCAGGCTGAAGAACAGCGCCGGTCCGACCTCGGACGCCGCCTTTATCAGGATGTCGACCCTTGACTGTCCGGGTTCAGCCCGCTCCAGATGTTTGTGTGCATTCTCGATCATAACGATCGCCGCATCGACCATGGCACCGATCGCAATCGCGATGCCGCCCAGACTCATGATATTGGACCCTAGTCCAAGCAGCTTCATCGCACCGAACGCCATCAGCACCCCGACTGGCAGCATCAGGATGGCGACGAGCGCGCTGCGGACATGCAGCAAGAACACGATGCAGACGAACGCGACGACGATGCTTTCCTCCAGCAACGTATGCTTGAGCGTGGCGATGGCCGCATTGATCAGGTTCGAGCGGTCATAGACCGGGACAATCTCGACGGATTTCGGCAGGCTGCTCGCGATCTCCTTGAAGCGTTTCTTGACGTTATCGATGACGTCGAGCGCATTGACGCCAAAACGTTGCAGCACAATGCCGCTGGCGACCTCACCCTCGCCATTGAGTTCAGTGATGCCGCGCCGTTCATCTGGACCAAGCTCAACACGCGCAACATCCCGCAGCAACACGGGAGTCCCGTTGCTGGTCTTCAGCACGATGTTGCCGAGATCGTTGATGCTCTTCAGATAACCCTTGCCGCGGATGACGTATTCGAACTCCGATAGTTCGACAGTGCGGCCGCCGACGTCGGCGTTGCTGGCGCGGATCGCATCTCGCATCTTCTGCATGGTAATGCCGAGATCGCGCATGCGTTGCGGATCGAGGATGACGTTGTACTGCTTGACGAAGCCACCGACGCTCGCAACTTCGGCCACGCCTTCAGCCTTCGCCAGCGCGAATTTCAGATTCCAGTCCTGGATGGTCCGCGTGTCGGCGAGGTTCAACTCCTTCGACACCACCGCATATTGGTAGACCCAGCCTACGCCCGTGGCATCGGGACCAATCGTCGGGCTTACACCGGCCGGCAGCCGCGAGGCCGCGCCGTTGAGGAATTCGAGCACGCGCGAACGCGCCCAGTAGATATCGGTGCCGTCCTCGAAGATGACGTAAACGAACGAGACACCGAAGAACGAGAAGCCGCGCACGACCTTGGAGCGGGGCACGGTCAGCATTGCGGTCGTGAGCGGATAAGTGACCTGATCCTCGATCACCTGCGGCGCCTGCCCAGGATACTCGGTATAGACGATCACCTGCGTATCGGAGAGATCCGGTATGGCATCGAGCGGCAGATGGACCAGTGCGTAGATGCCGGCGGCGGCGGCGAAGCCGGCGCCGAACAGGACGAGCAGCAGGTTGCGAGCCGACCAATTGATGATGCGGGCGATCATTGCTGGCCTCCCGCGTCCGAAAACCCTTTGAGGGCAGCCTTCAGGTTACTTTCCGCATCGATCAGGAAGTTGGCCGAGATAACGACGGGATCGCCCTCCTTGAGACCCTGTCGGATTTCGACATAGCCATCGCCGCGATGGCCGAGTTTCACCTCGCGCGGCTCGAATCGCCCCTGTCCTTTCTCGACAAATACCGCCTGACGGCTGCCAGTATCGAGAACGGCACTTTCGGGCACGGCAAGCACGGGCTGTGAGCTGCCGGTATCGATATTCGCATCGACATACATGTCGGGAAGCAGCGCGCCATCCGGATTGGACAATTCGATCCGCACCCGGGTAGTTCGTGTTTCCCGATTCACTTGCGGATAGATGACACTGATCTTCCCGGCGAATTCGCGGCCCGGAAAGCTGCGCGCCTTCACGGTTACCGGCTGCCCGACCGAAATCGTGCCGAGACTGCGCTCCGCGACGTCGACCATCGCCCACACCACGGACGTATCCGCAACCCGGAACAACACATCCCCGGGCTGCGCGCGCATACCTTCAATGGCGTTACGTTCGAGCACAATGCCGTCGCGCGGTGCCGACCAGTCGATGGTGATCGGAACAGTGCCACTCTTCTCCATGGCGGCAATAGCTGTGTCGGGGACGTCGAGGTTCATCAGCCGCTGCCGCGAGCCGCGACCATACGCAGCGACGCCGCTCGTCCCTTTCGACGTGATGGTGGCTATGTATTCGGCAGCCGCCGATGCCACGGATGGACTGTAAATTTCCATCAACGGCTGGCCTTTACTGACTTTGCTGCCGGTGGTGACGTTCGCGACTTTCTGCACCCAGCTTTCCGCTCGCATCGAAATAACGGAGATCCGGCGCTCGTCGAGCTGGATCGCGCCTGGCGCACGAATAAGGGTTCGAATGACGCGCGATGTTGCGGGTTCGGAGCTAACGCCGGTACGCTGGATCTTCCCTGGCGAAAGCTTTACCGATCCATCATCACTGTCCTCGCCCTCATAGACCGGGATGTAATCCATCCCCATCGAATCCTTTTTCGGCTTCGGCGAGGTATCCGGCAGTCCCATCGGATTGCGGTAGTATTTGATTTTACGTTCCGTAGCGCCGCCGGCGGATGCCGCCGCTGGTGACAGCGTGTCCGGAGCTGCTTCATCAAAATTGACGTCGGTGCCCGCCGGAACGGCGCGATAATCGCGGCCATCCCCGGTCTTCCTGGGCGTCAGCGAATACGCAGGCTTGCCGTCTGGATCCTGAAAATAGATCGGCGCGGAACTTCCTTCCGCCGCTGCGGGAGTGACCATGGCGATGACACGCGTCGGCGAAGGCTGCAAGCCGGCGACGTATCCAATGCCAGCCGCCGCGATCAACGCGGCGGCAGCGCTTGCGAGAACGGCGCGGGTCATTTCTGCGCCGTGATGACGAGCTTATTCTCGACGGTGCCAGTTTCGCCCTGAACCTTGGCGCCGAGCGAAAGCTGCCAGCGGCCCGCCATGCCAAACGTTGCCTTGAATTTGTAACTGCCCGGCTCCGCGCCCGGCACCGGCGCGATCTTGGTTGCCATCTCCTGCATACCGTCCGGAGCCATGTCGAGACGGGTCGCGAAGATGACGGCGTCAGGCACGGACTTGCCGGTCTTCGTATTCATCAATCGGACGGTGATGACCTTGTCGGGCCCGGCCTGGACGGACTGATCAACCAGCTCGAATTTGTAGTCCTTAATGTCGGCCAGAGCGGCCGTGCTCGCGCCCCCAATTGCGGCAGCGATCAGCGCCGCCTGGAAGGTTTGTGCGAAGTAAAACGTCTTCATGTTCGTATCCTCGATTGTCCTGGGTCTGCCGCAAGGCGGCATGCGTCATCTGCGCGAACTTACGTCCGCGCAGCAGCAATCGGCGCCTAAGCGCCGGTCAGACCAGGTTTCGAGGGGGATGATCCGGTGGAGAACCGTCGAGGCCATCGGCGATCCGATCGTCGAAAGCCGTGAGCGGACGGTGAGATGGCAGAGGCGCCAGGATTCCGGTCGCCACAGGAGGCTGCGCCTGTGCAACGCCCAACGCGCACATCGCGCGAAGCGGACAATCCTGACAATCGCTGCTCTTCTGCGTATCCGGACAGCAAGGCATGTCGGCGGACATCGACATGTCGGTTGACATATCGCTCATCTCTGCCGCGGGCAGCAGTTTTGCCGCCGCCGGCGTGGCCAGCGGCGAAACAACGAGCCCGATGATCGCAAAGACCGCGAGCAACCGGCTGATGAATCGGCAAAAATCCATAGCCTAATTTCACATATGATCGTGAACTTGGGAAGATGGATCCTATCACAAGTTCGCCACCACAGCGGACCAGGAACGACCATGCGAAGGCGTAACCTGAAATATGGTTAAGGGAACCGCTTCAACCAGCGACATCCCCACCCAGGAAGCGCATAAATGTTTGACGGCCAGAGGTCCCGAAAAGAATGACCTCATACTTTTCGGGGGGCGCCGCCTTCCATTCCAGGTGATCCGACAGGCATTCCGGGAACCGACAACCCAACGGCACTGGGACGCTTCTCCAATAGTTGTCGTACAGCGGCTGCAGGGACATGACCTTCTAGGACATATCCGCTTACTTCGGCAGTATGACAGGCGGCCAGGTCGGATGGCACGCCGAGACGCGTCCGGACGGCGTGAAGGTTTGTCGTTTCGTCGACTTTAACCGCGAAGCCTGCCTCCTTGAGATGGCGCATCCAACCCGAGCAGCATCCACAATTTGGGTCCTTGTGAACCAAGACCGCAGCTCCGTCGGCAGAGACAGCACTCCGCGGAAAGGCCAGCAGTGCGGATGCTAATCCTAAAGCGCTTCGCCGCGTGAAAAGGCGTGGAGATACGGCTGAGTTATTCATGTCGCGATCTATGCTCCTCTATTATCGAGATTAATCTAGGCATTCCCTGTGCAAAATGAACTTCTACGTGACCGATTTCGAAACCGACCTAGCCTGGGACCGCTTGTCCAGCTCTTTCGACCATGATCGGTAATAGGCAACGGCCGTCATTAGCCCGATTCCCGATGCGCTCACGACGATTTGGGCGACGAAAGAGTCCGAAATCAGCTCGAGCAGGAAATGGCCCACGAACGAAAGAAACACTCCGACGCAAAATACTTCGAGCGAACGCTGACCGCAAACTATCAGCGGCCGAAGCCAGCGCGATTTCAAGCCGGCCCAGCCCAATGGAACAAGTCGAACGACCAGCACTGCCAACGCAACAAAATGCAAAGCCCGGTATGGTGCGAGATTGGTCTTGTCGTTGGGATTGAAAGCGCTCAACAACCATTTGGGGATCAGATCGCCCAGCGGCTCGAAATAGCCAGCGACGGTCATGAGCAGCGAAAATATCAGATAGCCGGCGCAGATCGATATAGCCGCCGAAGATCGAATAATCATCCGCACTCGTGACGCTCCACCGAGAGCGCACCAAGCGCCAAGCATGAAGAGGAATTGCCACGTATACGGATTGAAATACCAAACGCCCGACGGATACGCAGGAAGATTCCAGCCAAATTGCCGTGCAGTTAAATAGAGACCGAGCGATCCGGCGATCGCAAGGTCTGGTTGCCGAAGCATCAGCCACAGCACCGGCGGAAACATTGCCATCAGGACGATATAGAGCGGTAGAACATCGAGATTTAGGGGCTTGAACTTCAGCAACAGCCCCTGCGTCAAGGTGATGATCGGATGATCGATCAACCCTGCGACGTTGAACTCGTCCAGGAGATGCGAATGATTGTAGGCTTGAGCGACCCAGCCAATCGCAGCGATATAGAAAACGAACAGCAGCACGTGCGCGACGTACAATTGCCAAACGCGTTTGAACAGACGAGCTGTTCCCGCAATGAAGCCTTGTTCGAGCATGCTCTTTGCGTAGACGAACGCAGCCGTGTACCCCGAGATGAATACGAAGAGGTCCGCGGCATCGCTGAAGCCGTAGTTCCTCGTGGTCAGCCACGCGACCGCGTTGTTCGGAACGTGGTCGAGAAAGATTGCCCAATTCGCTATACCGCGGAAAAGATCAAGACGAAGATCTCGCCCTTTGGCAGGAAGGATGGCACGCACTGTCATGAAAACTCTGGGCATGGCTTCAGGAAAGGCACGCTTCCGATTTGTGGCAATTGAAGTCCCGAGCGGACACCCTGGAGCCCGCCTGCAGAGCGAGGATCGCCGCTCGCTCTACAGGGTTGGGGCCGGACAACCGGTCGGCGATGCGATCGTATTCGAAATTTTGTGAATCCGTCGCCACCGCTGCGGTCTCTCCCTTTACTTGGATTTTTGGAGAGTGGTTACTGTGATTTGACCGTTGACCCTGTCGGCATCGAATTTGACCTTGTCACCGACTTTGACGGTCTTCAGCATCGCGGGATCCTGGACACGGAAAACCATCGTCATGCTTTCATCTTGCATATCGAGGTTTTTGATCGGCCCATGTTTCAGTGTGATCTTGCCGGCAGCCTCGTCGATCTTCTTGACCTCGCCGTTGGCCATCGCGCCTTGAGCGATCGCCACAGCCGACGCCAAGGCCAGCGAAATCGAGAAAGCTGCTGCTACAATTTTATTGGTCTTCATGTTCGATTCCTTTCAGTCGGAGTTGAGTCTCGTGCCAGTTACTTGACAATGATCGTGCCGATCATGCCGGCTTCCCGGTGACCTGGGATCAGACATCCGTATTCGAACTCGCCGGCCTTGGTGAACTTCCAGACGATCTCATCGGCCTTCTTTGGAGCAAGCCGTTTGCCATTCGGATCATCGTGCTCCATGTCAGGGTTCTTCTTCATCGCCTCGCCATGCTTCAGATTCTCCGCCGTTGTGGCGAGGATGAATTCGTGATCGAGTTCGCCATTGTTACGCAGCACGAACTTCACCTGTTCACCCTTCTTCACCTCGACTTTCGCCGGCATGAACATCATCTTGCCGTCCATCTCGCCCATCGTTACTTGAACGATCCGAGCGGGCTTCTTCGGGTCACCGGGTTCGCCTGCAGAAAATCCTTCGCCGTGACTGTGACCTGCAGGTCCCGCTCCCGCCCAGGCAGACGCTGACAGAAACACAGTCGCAAACAACGCGATGCCAGTTTGATACTTCTTCATGTTTCGACTCCTTTGTTGATTGTACGCTTCGGCCCTCACGTTGCCGCCTACATCCCCTTCATGCCTTTCATTCCCTTCATCGCTTTCATCGCGGTCGGTTTGGTCGACTCTTTCGGCTTGTTCTGCCGCGGCGCTTCAGCCGGTGGCGCGTCAACCTTGTAGGCGACAGTGCCCTTCGGAAAATCATAGGGACCGGGATCCTTGTAATCGTCGCGGCCCAGTCCTTCGCGGATCTTCATGACCGTGAACATGCCCCCCATCTCGATTGGACCGAACTGGCCGGTCCCGGTCATCATCGGCAGCGTGTTATCAGGCATTGGCATTTCCATATCGCCCATCGCCATCCCTCTCTCGCCCATCACCATGGCGTCTGGCGCCAGCTTGCCGACCGCCTTGGCCAGATCCTTCCGCGAAACACCGATCAGGTTTCTGACGTCGTGACCCATCGCGTTCATGGTGTGATGCGACTTGTGGCAATGGAACGCCCAATCACCAGGATTGTCGGCGAGGACATCGAACGCGCGGATAGCCCCTACGGGAACATCAGTCGTGGTTTCCGGCCACTGAGCGCTTGCCGGAACCCAGCCGCCATCGGTGCAGCTCACGGCGAAGCTATGCCCATGAAGGTGGATCGGATGATTGGTCATGGTGAGATTGCCGATCCGAACCCGAACCTTATCGTTCAGCCGCACCGGCAGCGGATCGATCCCGGGAAACACCCGGCCGTTCCAGGTCCACATGTTGAAGTCGGTCATCTCGTTGACCTTCGGCAGGTAGGTGCCGGGGTCGATCAGGTAGGTGCTCATGATGAACACGAAATCGCGGTCGACCGGGCGGAATGACGGATCACGCGGATGCACCACGATCATGCCCATCATGCCCATCGCCATCTGCACCATTTCGTCGGAGTGCGGGTGGTACATGAACGTCCCGCTATGCTTCATCTGGAACTCGTAGACGAAGGTCTCGCCAGGTTTGATGTGGGGCTGGTTGAGCCCGCCGACCCCGTCCATGCCGCTCGGCAAGAGCACGCCATGCCAATGCACGGTGGTATGTTCCGGCAATTTGTTGGTGACGAAGATGCGGAGCTTATCGCCTTCTACCGCCTCAATGGTGGGACCCGGAGATTGGCCGTTGTAGCCCCAGAGATGAGCCTTCATGCCTTCGGCAAATTCGCGCACCACGGGTTCGGCGACCAGATGAAATTCCTTCCAGTCGCCGTTCATCCGCCATGGCAGCGACCAGCCGTTCAGCGTCACCACCGGCCGATAGTCCGGACCGGAGGTGGGATGCAACGGTGGCTGCATCGTCGCCTTGTCCATGATCGGTGCTTCCGGGATGCTGGCCGCCTGCACGCGGCTACTCACGGCACTGGCGCTGACCAGCGCCGCCGTTCCGAGAAATCCTCTTCGCGATAGCATGCTCATCTCCTTCAGTGGCCGCCGCCACCCCCGCCCGCTTGGGCGGTGGTGGTCGGGCGTGATTCTTTTTGAGTATCTCCAGAGCCGCCGCCGTTGATAGCGGTCGTCAAATCGGATTGCGCCAGCCAGAAATTGCGCTTGGCATCGATGGCGGCCCGCAATGCCGCGATCCTCTGTCGTGTCTCGACCAAAAGCGCGAACACGTCGACCTGCATGCTGGAAAACCGCAGTTGCATTTCTTCTGTGATGATCTTGCGCAGCGGCAGCACTTCGCGCTGATACTGTCCGGCAATGTCGTAGGTCGAGCGATAGATGCGGTATGCATCTCTCGCTTCCGAACGGACATTGACCGCCTTTTCGGTCAGGCGATTGAACGCCTGATTGTAAGTCGCAGCCGCCTGCCGGACGCGCACTTCGCCGCCGTCGAAGATTGGAATCTGAAACTGGATATCGAAACCGCGCTCGCGGAACGGTGCATTATCAGGATCACGCGTCTTGCGATCAATGCCGGCGATATCGAGCAGCGTGACGAACCGAGTTGCCTCCGACAGGTTGAGAGATTTGGCTAATGCGTCGAGTTCGATGCGGGCGATCTGAAGATCGATGCGATGACTGACAGCATCCACCTCGATGGAGGGGAGCGCAGAAGGGCGACGCGGCAAAGTGGGCAAGGTATCTGGCAGCCGGAAACTGAGATCGCTTCCCCACAGACCCATGAGCCGGGCCAGCCGTTCGCGCGAACTTGTCGCCTCTTGCCGCGTGGAAGCAAGATCCGCTGTCGTTTCGGCGTAGAACACCTGCTCGCGGGCCTGATCGAGCTTGTTGAGTGAACCGGTCTCTCCGAGCTTCTGGGCAAGTTTGGCGGTGGACTCCGCCGTCGACTTGGCGTCGGTGAGCAGTCCAACGAGTTCGTTGGCAGCGACCGTCCGGTAATATGACCGCCGGACATCGGCCGCGAGCCTCAGCGTTTCAAGCACAGCCCGCAGT
>Ga0307492_10000309_pt1 | contig 20958 bp, 25 predicted proteins | sample SI3LmetaG_FD_202365 | JGI IMG/M metagenome (GOLD analysis project Ga0307492, IMG submission 202365) | Sea-ice brine microbial communities from Beaufort Sea near Barrow, Alaska, United States - SI3L | ecosystem: Environmental > Aquatic > Marine > Coastal | place: USA: Alaska | collected 2017-05-06 | reverse complement strand
GTTTGCCTGCCGTGCGCAACGCCATCGTCGAACTCTTTCTTCGACCACCGAATTGGCGATGCCCATACTGCAGAAGGCAAATCGACGAAATGCAACGTTGTGAATAAATCTGCCAAAGTAGTGCTAGGAGGATGTTACATTGGATGGGCAATTACAGGGGTTGATCGATGCCGTCGATGTGGCGCACGATGAACGCTCGGTTCGCAACGCGATCAAGAAGTTTACTGGCTCATCCGGCTTCGACCGCTATGCCTACATTCATGTTCACGCCGACGATGCGGTTGCTTTCAGCGATTATCCTGCGGAATGGCTGAACCTCTATTTTGCAAAGCGATACATGATCATCGACCCTGTCGTGACGACCGCCAAGCGCAGCATGCGGATGTTCGCCTGGTCGGCGGAGGAGCGCGGCGTGCGCAGGAGCTCGCGCGAGATCAAGCAATTCTATTCGGAGGCAACTGACTTCGGTATCCGCTCGGGCTTTTCCGTTCCGATCAGGACAAGCTATGGCCGCACCGCGATGATCACGCTCGCATCAGATCGGCGGCGGGCCGAGGTCCCGCCATGGGATCCGATGCAGGCGGCATTGGCGCTCGCCTACATTCATGTTCGCCTCAGCCTGGCGTCTGAGTCGCCCTTCAAAACAGGGGATGTGACGTTGTCGACGCAGGAAGCGACCTCGCTCAGCTGGTCGTCACACGGCAAGTCGATGAACGTGATCGCGGACTTGCTTGGGATCAAGCCACGAACCGTCCAGTTCTATCTGGATAACGCGCGCGACAAACTCGGCGCGAGCAATCTCCAGCAGGCCGTCCGTATCGCCATGGAGAAGAAGTTGATCTAGTCCACTGTGACACGTCTACCGGACGATCCCTGCTCTTCGCGACCTTCAGCTAAACGACGACGGCCAGCCCGGAGCTCGCTTGCCCACGACGATTATCCAGCGGGGACTTTGGGAATGTAGCCGAGGCGATCAATCAGGCTGTTAAGGACAAGCTGACGCGCCCGATGCGCGGTCTCCGCATGTTCATGGATTCGTTGGAGCTCAGCCCGGCGTGCGGGACAAGAGTCTGTGTCAGCCTCTGCGGCTACCCGCTGCAATCGGGCCGTCTCGGCGAGCGCGACGCTAGCACGATATTCGCGAATGGCGTCGATGGTCAGGCGCTCAAGCTCAGGTTGTGCCATTTCCCTGAAGACGTGCTCGAGATCGCAGTTGAGCCCGGCGCCGGGCGATTCATCATCATTGTTCGATGCCACAATCTCACACAGACTTGGTCCGCGGTGCGCCCCCGCCGACGATAATCCCCTTGATCCCAAGCCGGGGGCTAGAAAACCGCGATTAGACGGTCCCTGTGACCTTTAGCACCGAGGCGCCTGGACATACGTCACAGGCCCCCGGCCGTTAGGTCAGAGGATCCCGGTGCCGTCACGGCCGGCACCAACCGCTAATCGAGGGGTTTCTAAGCCCCGAGGCAGCGCGTACTGCCCTGCGATTCTTTATAGATTGAACAGGGGTTGGGCGCTAGCCGAGGGGAATGTGGCGAATTCGACCAAGTTGGTATGGCCTGAACGGCCAAGAGCCTGGCGACATGAAAGGTGCGCCGGTGATTGGTGACGTCCGACACCTGCTGTTGGATATCGAGGAAGAGAATGACCGGCTGGAGAGCGACCTTACGTCGCCGAACCTCGCGCGCATGACTGAGTATGCGATAGCCCGTGAGAGCGGCGATCCCACGCTCCGCAGAATCGGCCCGATCGCAAAGCGCTTGCGCATCAGCATCAGGGAGCTCACGGCTGACAGTGTAGCGCTGCCGCCTATCTACAAGACCTTGGCTTTCCAGCCGAGGTCGTGGCTGTCCGCAAAGGCCTATTTCGGCTTGCTGACGCCAATGCCGGTCAGATCGATCCGGATGCCTGCCTTGTTCGGATCATCCGGCTTCTTGTCCTGCTGGGTCCCATCGTCCGGACTGCTCGCGGGCCTCGCCGCGTCACCGTCCTTGGGCTTGTCGCCAGCGTCCGACGCCCCCTTGCGGGCTGGCAGGCTGCCGGGATCGGGCTCGTCGAATACATATTTCCCGTCGAAATAGCCGGTTTTCCACGCATCGATCGGATCGCCGAACGCCTCGTCAACCGGCGCGCCATACCATTTCGTGACGATGCGATAGACCTTGCCGAACAGTGCGGTGCCCATCCTGATATTGGCGCAGGTGTCGACCAGATCGGGCTTGAGCGTGGCGATGTCGGTGACGCCGAGCCCGGCCGGATATTGGGTCACCCCAACGCGGACCATGGCTTGGCCGACATAACGGCGGACCAGCTCCATGGCGTCATCCGCGGTCTTGGGCGGCGTCACCAGGATGACGCGGTTTCCGGTCCGGACGGTGACGGCGAGTGGATCGGGTGCCCCGGCCGCGCGGATGAATTTCTCGACGATCGCAGGTTTCACACCCGGATCGGCGCATTGATGAATGGTAGCGGCATCGATCATGCTGATCCCCTTCAGGTGTTGAACGAGAGCACCAGCGGCAGCCCGAAGAGGCGCGCCCAGGCCTGGGTGCCGGCTCTTTGAATCGCGAGGATGCTGGTGCCGGCGGTCCACCAATCGTTGCTGATCGCGACAAGCACGTCGGGCGAGTAGAGCATCGACTGCAGGACGGGCCAGACGAGCAGTTGCTCGTAACAGATCAAGGGAGCGACGCGGCTGCCGGCGGACTCGACGACGGGGCTGGCAAAGAAGCTGGCCTTCGCCCCGCTGCCCTGCCCCGTCCATGCGAGCCAGGGTTGCCACATCGAGACCGGGACCGGCATGCGTTCGCCATAGAGCCGGCGCGTGCGACCGGCACTGATCTCCATCATGGCGTTGTCATAGCCTTCGCGATCGACGATCGCGGCGCCGGCGATTACCGTGATGTCGGTGCCCCGGAGGCCGTCCATCCAGAAGCCGCTCGTTGTCGGCGTCCACAGCCCGGCCGCACTTTCAGGAAGCACGACAACGCGGGCGCGATTGTCGCCAGCCTCATGTACCCGCTCGAGGAGCGTGCGGGATTGATCGAGATCGGGCGCCCGGCCGAGCGCGCTCCCAAGCGTGGTATCGAGACCAACCCATCCGTCTGGTTGCGACGGCGCGATCCAGTGCGAGGCCGACCAGGCCCAGAAGCTGGCCGCGACAATCGCCGCGATGGGCCACTTGCTGGTCGTCATGGTGAGCAGGATGGCTGCGGTCGCGCCCAGTCCCCACCATCCCCATCCGGGAAACAGAACGCCGGCCGCCGTGATCGGCTGCGCCCAGCCGACGATCCCGAAAGGCGGCACGCTCATCAGGGCCGCCGCGAGCCCAAACCAAAGCGCCCTCGCCCATCCCCACTGCCCTTGCCACAGCACGGCGTGGACAAGGATGAAGGCGCCCGCCGCGCCGATCCACAAGGCGATGCCGACGCCGAGATCGGTGCCGTAGAAATTGACGACGCCTTGCGGCAGTCCGCGCGACGCCGCAAGGAAATAGGCCGCGCTCACAACCGCTGAGATCACCCGCGACGGCGCGAACGCCCAAAGCGTCGGGAAGGCGCAGGCGAGCGGCAGGGCGAGCGCGTGACCGCACCAGGCAGCAGCTCCGACCGCGGCCGCGGCGAGGACCATCGCCGCGGCGCGCCAGGCGCTAGGAACCGAAGGTGAAGACGGGCCGGGCCAGGCCGAGAACACCCGATGACCGGATCGGGCCGAAGTAGCGGGAATCATAGGAGCCTGCAAAATCGGAGTGGAGAAAGAGCTCGCCAGCGGGAATGATCCCGCCGGCAAACGGCGCGAGAGGACGGCCGGCGGCATCGGTATGCCGGACATCGGAATCGGGGAGCTGACGGCCGTCAATCGAGACCTGATCAGCCACATCAACCTGTTGGCCGCCGATGGCGGCGACGGTCTTGATGAGTGGGCTTAAGCCCCCGGCGCAAAGTCCACGCCGGATGTAACCGCGCGCGAACGCACGTTCGAACTCGGCCGTATGCGGCGGACAGATGAAGACGAGATCGCCGACGGCGGCCGCACGATGCAGCGGCTCGATCCGCCAGAGACCGCGCGGGTAGCTCGGCGTCATGTTGATGCGCAGTCCGGCGCCCCAGCCGACGCCCGCTGCGGCGGCGATGAGGCCGGCGCCAGCCACCAGGATCACCAAGGGGGAGCGCCGTATGCTCATTTCAGGGTTTGTCCCTGGCTCTGGGTCAGACGCTGCGCCTCGGCCTGTTTGAGAGCCTGCGCGGTGCGCTCCCCTGCTGCGAGTTGCTGTGCCGCGCGCATGGCTGGCCAGCCTTCTTTCAGCTGCTCGCGCCGCGCCGGATCCATGCCGGCGGTCGCCTTCTCGAAGGTCTGCCCGTTGGGTTCTTTAGCGGCGTTCGGCAGGAATGTGCGATCGCCAAAGCGCTCGGCGATCGCCTTGTTGAAACCGTCGATCTCCGCTTTCACCATCTGGTCCGCCAGCGCGAACTCGAGCGCGCTCGGCAGGTCGTTGCGGTCGATGGCATCGCGGACACGCTCGAGCACGCGACGCGCGTCGCGCGACAAAGCGGGGACGTCGATCGCCACGCGATGCCGGATCGCGCGTTCCTCGGCCTCGTGCTTGTGTTCGGCCTCGGCCCGAAGACGTAAGTAGCGCTCGATGTCGCGCTTGAGCGCCGGCACATTTGCTTCTGCGCGCTCGCGCTCCTGCTTATCGGCCCTGCCCGCCAGCAGACCGGTCTTGCCGCGCAGCGCCCCGAAGGACTCCGGATTGTATGCGAGTCGCGCGACTGTCGAAGTCGCCGCGGCGGAATCCTTCAGCATGGCGTCGAAGTTCGTCGCGCGGAACGCGCGCTCGGGATCGGCAAAGACGAGGCGGAATCGGGTGGAGACATCCTCCCACTGCTTCTTGATGGCGGGGTCGGCGAGGATCCTGTCCTCGACGGTGTCGACGAGGGATTTGGGGAACGTCGTCACGCCGGCGACCATGGGCTTCGCCTCCTTGTGTGCGGTGCTGATGATGGATTTGCGGCTGTCGAGGAGGCCGAGTTTTTCGCCGAGCGCGCGGAGCCGACGGCCGACCTCGGCAAGACGCTGCTTCTGGCGAACCGTCCAGCGCAGGCGGTCGTTCACGAGCGTTCGCGCCACGTTGACGATGTGCAGCCCGCGGTTCGCGGCGAAGCGCAGCGCATCGCGATAGAGAGTGCCGCGTTCGTAATCGAGCGTGGTCTCCTTCGCCCGGCGCTGCGACAGGATCGGGATCAGGCCACCGGCCCTCTGGAACGAACGCCGGCCGTAATAGAGCGCCACATCCTCGCGATGGCGGGTCAGTGCGACATAGGTCAGGTGCTTGTCGAGGGACAGCGTTGCCAGCACCCTGACCCGGTCGACGGTTGCTCCTTGCGCCTTATGCACTGTCGTCGCATAGCCGTGGTCGATATTGCGGTAGAAGCGCTGTTCGACCTCGACGCGGCGGCGCCCCTCGCCCTCGCCGATCTCGGCCACCAGCCGCGCTGGCGCGGCTTCCACGACCTTGCCGATCATGCCGTTCTTGACGCCGAGCGAGCCCTCGTTCTTCAGGAAGACGATCTGGTCACCCGGCGCGAACCGGCGCTCGCCGTCTTCGGTCCGGAAGGCATGTCCCTCTTCGACCAGACCGCGCTCGACGAGCTTCGCCCGTGCCATCTCATTCAGCGCACGGACGTCGCGGCGCAAATGCGTGAGGATCAAAGTCGACTTCGATGGATCGTAGTCGTGGTTCCAATCGGCGATGAGATTGTCGATCGCCTGCGCCTTCAACTCCGAGCCGAACAGACGTCCATGATGGCGATAGGCGGACAGGGCCTGCGCCGTCCGGCCACGGGCAAGATCGAGCGAGGCGTCGCGCATCCATTGCTGGCGCTGGCGATAGATCGTCTCAAGCTCGGCATAGCCGATGCGTTCAACGATCGCGCGAAACGCCGCGCCCGCTTCGATCGGCTGCAGCTGCTCGGGATCGCCGACCAGGACGAGCTTCGCGCCGGCTTTCGACGCTGTTTCGACGAACAGCGCCATCTGCCGCGAGGCGACCATGCCGGCCTCGTCCAGGACAAAAACCGTTCGGTCGTTGAGGCCATCGCGACCGCCTTTCCATCGCAATTCCCAGGAGGCAAGCGTGCGGGATTCGATGCCCGCCTCCTTCTCCAATCCCTCGGCCGCCTTGCCCGCCAGCGCGCCGCCGACGACGCAGTATCCGGCGGCTTCCCACACCTCGCGCGCAGCCCGCATCATCGTGGTCTTGCCAGCGCCCGCGCGGCCGACAACCGCTGCGATCCTTTCTCCGGACGCCAGATGCGCGACGGCGGCGCGCTGCTCTGCCGAGAGGTTGACGTGACGCGCGGACACTGCGGCGATGACCGGAGGCTTGACCGCAAAAGCCGCGCTGCCGGAGAGATGGACTGCGCGCCGCGCCATCTCCGCTTCCAGCCGGATGAGCTCGCGCGTCGTGTATTTTGCCGGCGCCCGCGCGCCCGTGGCGAAGTCGATCGCCTCGCCTTCTAGCCGCAGCGCATCGGGGCTTTGCAGCACCCGCGCCATCAAGCGCTGGAAGGTGCCGGGATCATCGACATAGCGATGCAGGAGCTTGCCGACATCTCGTTCGTCAAAGACGCTCTTCTCCCGCGAAACCATGTCGAGCACGATCTCCGGACGGCGCTCGATCCGCCTCAGCGTCTCGGCCCGGTTCTCGTAAAAAACGCGTAGCCGTTCGAGGTCGGGATCGCGCCCCTCACGCTCCGCCCGGCGCTGGATGGCCTTGGCCGCAACGCCGATATGGGTGGTCGGCACGATGTCGATGCCGCGCTCGGCGTAGGACCGCCCATCGACCCGGATCTCATGACCATGCAGAGCGAGATGCTGGTTCTGCAGGTCGAGCCAGCCGTTGCGCTGCTCGAGGAACTCCTGCTTGTCGCCGGCCCAAAGCCGGTAGGCGATCTTGCCGGATTTCATGCGCAGCGGCTGCCCGTCGTCTCCGATGACCGCGACCCGCTTTGGCCCGAATCCGTCCTCCGTGAGAGGCCGCAGCGTCGTCATCAGGTGGACATGCGGATTGCCCGGCTCGTCGTGATAGACCCAGTCCGCGACCTGCCCGCGCGACAGCACCTGCTCGACCACGAACTGGCGCATCAGCGCGATGTTCTGCTCGGTCGTCAGCTCGACGGGCAGCGCGATGATGAACTCCTTGGCGAACTGCGCATCCGCCCGCTTCTCGAAGGCCTCGATCTTGTTCCAGAACACCTCCGAGGCGCCGGCGACGGTGCGATCCGCAATCATGGCCCGGAGCCAGGCGGGCGCGTCGGCCGCGACCTGGAATTCCTCATGGATCATCCCGCGCTTGTTGGAATAGTCGACGGTGCGGCCCTCGGCCTCGCACTCCATTTTCGCGCAATGCCGGTAGGCGGCAGCCAGGACGGCGCTGCGGCCATCGCCGCGTCCGATGAGCTGGGGCGTGAAATGGGTGATGGCCACGGCTGGAGCGATCCTTAAGACGAACGAACATGCTGTTCGTCGGGATCGGCCTGCCCATTTGTGGGCGGGAAGCAGGACGTCGCGTCAGCGACGTATTACTGCGCCCTTGGAAGCCGCTCCTTCGGAACGGCGGGATGATCTTCCAAAGCGTCGGCTTCGCCGACCCCGTTAATTACCCGGGTCGCGCTTCGCGCTCACCCCGGCTTTCCTCTCGGCGCTTCGCGCAGAACTGACAGGAAAGGTCTTCCGGAATGAAAAAGCCCTCGCGGCAGATCAGGGACGAAATCGCTCGGCTCCAGGAGCAGCTGAAGCAGGCTGAAACGCGGGAAGCCGAGCGCATCGGCCGCATCGCGCTCAAGGCCGGGATAGGAGAGATCGAGATCGAGGAAGGAGCATTGCTGTCGGCCTTCGAGGAGATCGCCGGCCGGTTTCGCAAGGGCAGCGGCCGAACCGCCAAGGCGGCCACGGCCATCCCGCCTGTCGCGCCTGCGGGCGTGGCTGAACAGGGCTGAACGCATGCGCCGCTCCGACGCCACTGACGCCCGCAAGAAGGACACGCGGGAGAAGATCGAGCTCGGCGGCCTGATCGCCAAGGCCGGGTTGCGCTACGAGAAGCGTGCGCTGCTGCTGGGATTGTTGATCGATGCCTCGGACCGTTTACGCGGCAACGAAACGGAACGCGATCGCCTGACGGCGATCGGCGTGAAAGCGTTCGGCCATGAGAGCAAGTAAGGTCGCGGTGGCGATCGCGCCGGCCGTGCTGATGGCGGGCTTGTGCCTTGCCGTCACCGGCATCGAAGCGTGGCTTTCGAAGTTCGGGACGACCCCAAACGCGCGGCTGGTGCTCGGCCGGATCGGCATCGGCCTGCCCTACGTGATGGCCGCGGCGATCGGTGTGGTCTTCGTGTTCGCGGCGGCGGGCGCGACGGCTATCCGTTTCGCCGGCTGGAGCGTCGTGTTCGGCGGTCTGCTGGTGGTCGCGATCGCCGCGTCGCGCGAGATCGCGCGCCTCCATTCGTTCGCCCATGCCCTGCCGGCTGGAGACCGGCTTCTCGCCTATGCCGATCCCTCGACCATGATGGGAGCGACGATCGCTGCGCTCGCGGCCGTGTTCGGACTGCGTGTGGCGATGAAGGGCAACGCCGCCTTCGCGGCCGCTGAGCCGCGCCGCATCCGGGGCCGGCGAGCCATTCATGGCGAGTCCGACTGGATGGCGATGACCGAGGCCGCGAGGGTGTTTCCGGAGGCAGGTGGCATCGTGGTCGGGGAGCGCTATCGCGTCGATCGGGATGCGGTCGCCGACCAGTCGTTCCGCGCCGATGACGCCGAGACATGGGGCGCCGGCGGCAAGTCTCCTTTGCTCTGCTTCGATGCGTCCTTCGGCTCGTCGCACGGCATCGCGTTCGCCGGTTCCGGCGGCTTCAAGACCACATCCGTGACGGTGCCGACGGCGCTCAAATGGGGCGGCGGATTGGTCGTCCTCGACCCGTCCAACGAGGTCGCACCGATGGTCACGGGACACCGGCACGGCGCGGGTCGCCAGGTCTTCGTGCTCGACCCGCGCTCCTCGGCGATCGGCTTCAATGTGCTCGATTGGATCGGCCAGCACGGCGCAACAAAGGAAGAGGACATTGCCGCCGTCGCGTCATGGATCATGACCGACAATCCGCGCCAAGGCTCGGCGCGGGACGACTTCTTTCGTGCCTCGGCGTTACAACTGCTAACGGCGCTGATCGCCGATGTCTGCCTGTCCGGTCATACGGAAAAGAAGGATCAGCACCTCCGCCAGGTCCGCGCCAATCTGTCCGAGCCGGAGCCGAAGCTGCGCCAGCGGCTTCAATCGATTTACGACAACTCAGACTCCGGATTCGTGAAGGAGAATGTCGCGCCCTTCATCGCCATGACGCCGGAGACCTTCAGCGGCGTCTACGCCAATGCGGTGAAGGAAACCCACTGGCTTTCCTATGGCAACTATGCCGCGCTGGTGTCCGGGTCGAGCTTCACAACGGCCGAGCTCGCGGATGGCCGGACGGACGTCTTCATCAATCTCGATCTGAAGACGCTGGAGAATCATGCCGGTCTCGCCCGCGCCATCATCGGCTCGCTGCTTAACGCCATCTACAATCGCAATGGCGAGGTGACCGGCCGCACCCTGTTCTTGCTCGATGAGGTCGCTCGCCTCGGGTACTTACGCATTCTCGAAACTGCGCGCGATGCGGGGCGTAAATACGGCATCACCCTGCTGATGCTCTACCAGTCGATCGGCCAGATGCGCGAGGCCTATGGCGGACGGGACGCCACCAGCAAGTGGTTTGAGAGCGCGTCCTGGATCTCCTTCTCGGCGATCAACGATCCCGAGACAGCGGACTACATCTCGAAGCGTTGCGGTGACACGACGGTCGAGGTCGATCAGCTGAGCCGGTCCTCGCAGATGTCGGGTTCCTCCCGGACGCGGTCCAAGCAGCTCGCGCGCCGGCCGCTGATGCTGCCGCATGAGGTGCTCCGCATCCGGACCGATGAACAGATCGTCTTTACTGCCGGCAATTCGCCGCTACGCTGTGGTCGCGCCATCTGGTTCAGGCGCACCGACATGCGGGCGTGCGTCGGCGAGAACAGGTTCCACCGGAGAGAAGCTGGAGGGCGTAGCTGATTGACACGCGAAATGCGGCGATGACCCGCGAGAGGATCGTCACGCGAATGCGCGGAGACCGCTTGCGGGCTCCGGGAGCGCCGTTCCCGGCGGCGCGAGTAGAGCCGTCCCGAGAGGGCTCGCCCAATCCTTCATTGATGAAAGGAGGAGACATTGTACGCGCGACGTTGGGCTGCCATAGGTCTGCCCTTAATCGGAACTCGGCAAGATCATAACCGGGCAAGTCTCGAGGTGGTCAGAAGCAGGTTCGGGCCTTGAAGGCCGTGTCAAAAGCAGCGTCAAGCGAATATCCAAGGCCGGGGGGCAAATCCAGGTGACATCGATTCGGGGAAGAAAAGCAGATGAGCGATAATACTGGTCTCGAAAGCAGAACCGTTGAAGCGATACGACATTATCGCGAGGCCCTCGCAATGGTGGAAAACCTGGAACGAGAGGACGCTTGCGCGCATCGAGCGCTGACGAGCACGCTGCTCGATTTGGGGCGTGCCCTGAAAGACGAGGTGGCACCGCATCTCAAGAACAACCTGTTTGAGATTGGCTCCGCAGCGGTTTCGCGGTCGGACCAAGCGTGGGCCGACCTGGTCGAGGCGACCTCGAGATTGGAGTCCGCCCGCCTCACTTTGGCTCTCCTGGAACGGCAATTGGGATATATTCCAAACGTCTCGCTGAGTCCCAGGTGAGAGAGTCTCCCACGATCGGAACCTTTCCCGATCATTTCAGAGCGGCGGCATCCCCTCCGACGGGCTCGCGTTCCAGCCAAAATCCCGGCGCCTGAAACCAGACCTTCTCTGCGTCCTCGTGTCTGGGATCGCCGAGGTGAAGGGCACGAATCGGGACCTTGCCGGATTTGGCTCGCCGCCGAGTTTCTCGACCAGTGGATCGGCCATCCTCCGCGCGTGGCGGCCGCGCGACATGAAACGGATCGCGGCATCCGTGGTGCAATTGAGGTATCGACAAAATGAATCATCTAGCCCCTGATCGATTCATAGAAAGCATTGGACCTCGCTTCCGTAGGAAGAGAGAATCCGCGCATGCCGAACCTCAAGCCAGCGCCGCTTCATCTTCGCCGTATCGACGCCACCCGCAACATGCGGCGGTTTTACTTGCTTTCGATCCAGCCGACTTTGTTCGGCGGGGTCTCGCTGATCCGCAACTGGGGCCGGATTGGCACGAGCGGGCAGGTCATGATGCGAACCTTCGAGGACAGCGCCGAAGCTGGCGAAGCATTCGGACGGCTGGAGCGCACCAAGCGCAGGCGCGGATACGCCTCTGCTGAGGAGAACGTCTGAGGTTTCGTCAGTTTTCCGGGGATTACGGCTTCACTTCCGATGTCTGCTCTCTATTCGTCCGGCGATCTTGGCGTCAGACGGAAGAAAATCGAGCAAGACGGAGCCTGTTCCATGACCACCACCAATGAGATTGCCGAGAAGATTGCCGCCGAGAACAGCCTGACAAAGACACAGGCAAAGGCCATCGTCGACGGCGTGTTCAAGGCGATCGCCGATGCAGCCGCGAGCGGGGCCGAGACAAGCATCGCCGGCTGCGGCAAGTTCAAGTCAAGGACACGCCTGCCCGCGAGGGTCGTAATCCGTCAACCGGCGCAACGATCGCGATCGCGGCTTCCAAGAAGCTTACCTTCACGCCAGCCAAAGCCATTAAGGACGTCCTCAACGGATGAGCGGAGCCGCTGCACGGTCGTGCCGTAAATCGCTAGACGAGGGGGCTTACGCCCCCTCCTCCTCGGCCGCGAGTGCTTCGTTGCGCTGGCGGATGAGCTCGGCCAGTTCGGCTTCGAGCGCCTTGCGCTCGGCGGGCGTGAACAGGCATTCCCGCAGCTCGGCGCGCAATTCCTCGATAGTGTCGACGGTCATGAGGGCATCTCCGATTGAAAGGAAGAAGGCCCCGCCTTGCGGCGGAGCCCTCTGGCGGGAGCCTCAGTCCCGGTTCGGCCGGGACCAGATCAGCTGCAGGCCTTCCTCGCCCTCCACCTCGATCAGCGTGGCGTAGATCGGGGCGGGGAAGCTCGGGTCGTCCAGCTTGACCGAGAGGTAGTCGCGACCCTCGTTGGAGACCTTCTGCCAGGCGGCACCCAGTTCGACATTCGCCGCCGCGAAGATGCGGAAGTGCGGTCCCTTCTCGGAGGGGTTCTCGACGCGGACCAGCTTGGCCTTGACGTTGAGGTTCAAAGTTTTGATGGCTCCGGAAAAGCCGTTGCTCGTGGAGGTAAATGCGCCGATGGTAGCCATTGTCTCATTCCCTTGGTTTTCTCGGGCCGCGCCTATCGCGACCTCGATGGCGGTCGTGAGACCGGAGGCGATCGACCTGCACCCGAAGGGCCGCAACGAAGTGGAGGGCGACCGGCAGCGACTTTCTTGAACCGCGAGGAATGACGGCGCAGCCGTCAGGGGAAGAAAGTCGAGGACGGGCGTTGCGGGGACAAGATCGAGAGCCCGCGCAGCGGGAGCGGACTTCGGTCAGACCAGCCTCTATCGAGGACGCAGATGGGTGTGCCCGTCGCGAAAACACAGGGAATGAAGACAGGCGCCGCTGGCCATTCGGATCTCGAGGCAACGAGCATGGGCAACGAGACGCGGTGTTCCACAACCAGGCCACTTCGGCGGCGCACATCCCCCGCGCGAGGGGATCGTCGCTGTCAGCAATCTCGGCGCATCTGTTGAGGTCGTCTGCCGCAGGATCGCCAACGAGCCTGCCGACGTGCTCGTCGTGCGGATGCAACCTCGCCGCACCAGATCCATGCCGCCGATCAACTTCGGATGCGCCATCGCCAGCGATCTGGCCATAATGCAATCGCGAATGGAATCCGTCCGAGGGCTCCGCCGCGAGGCGGGGTCTTCTTTCTTTCGAGCGTGGCTTGCGACCTACAAAGACGCACGCCATGCCCAACGAGCGCCACAAGCATGGTGGAATGGACGACCGCGCGGAGGGCAATCGCGCACAGGACGATCGGGGAGGGCACGACGCCCACCCCTCGCACGCATGGCGAATGAAACATCAGGCCGCCTCCCGCTCGCTTTCGGCCTGCGGCTGCAAGCTGTGCAGATACGCAACCGCACGCTGCGCATGGGCCGCAGCGGAGAAGGTTACCCGCCGGTCGTTGGAAAGAATCGAGCCAACTTGCCGCATAGGCCGCATGATCTGGTCTCGGCTCGAGCTCAGGGACGATGCCGAGATCGGCGCAAACGAGCGCCGCCCCAATTTCGGCGACATATCCTGACGGTCTAAGCCCTCATTTGAAATTTTACGCCACTGGAGATAGTGCTGATCATGCTGCCATCTCCTCGGTTTGAGGCTGTTGGGCGTGCATCCAATCGGCCGCCTGCTGAGCCTTGCTGGCGGCCGTGAAGATTGCCCGAGGATCGTCCTTGAGGAGGCGCAACCAGGATGCCACGTATGCGGCGTGATCGGGCCTGGGATGATGGGCGACACCCAAATCTGCCAGGATGAATGACGCCGCCAATTCGGCGGTGGCTTCTTCGATCGGCAGCCAATCGCGCTTGAACCGTTCCTGGAAGTCCCGGTCGAGCCTGTGCTTTGCGCCTGTGGCATGCGCGGCCTCGTGTATTAACGTGCCGGCTTGGGCCGCTGGGCTCGTGAACACCGCGTATTCCGGCATGAAGATCGTATCGAGATCGATGCGGTAGTGCGCATTGTAATTGCCGGTGACGATCGGGATCTTCAGTGCATCGATGAATGCGTCGACGTGAGTGAGGCGTTCGCTCTCAGGAAGCTTCTCGACGATCTGCGGTTCGTAGCCATCCACTTGGGCGACATTGAACACCGTGAATGCGCGTGCAAAGACGCGGCGACGAGTGTCATCGTCACCATCGTCTGCATCGTCGTTGATGGCCGCCTTTGCCTGCTTCCAGAGAACAACCATCGTTCCTCGCTCGCCCTTGCGCACCTGCGCGCCGATGGCGAGCCATTGCCGATAGGTTCCCCAGAGGCCGTCGGCGTAGCCCTGAGCTTGCGCACCAATCCAGAGCGCGAGCACGTTGACACCACGGTATCGTTTGCCTGACGAGATGTTCTGGGGGCGGGTGATGGCGGTGCCGTCGTGATGCCAGGGCATGCGCCATTCGCCGGCGCCAGCTTCGATCGCGGCGACAATCTCGGCGGTGATGCGCGTATAGATGTCGGCGGGCCCGCCTTCTTTCTTCCCACTCATCGTCCTGAACCTCCGTTGGGAGGCCGCGCCCATCGCGGCCCGTCACGGGGTCCGAAGCCGGGGAATTTAGGGGGCCGGCGCACCGACCGGGGTCCGCATTGCGCGAAGCGCAATGGGGTGGTCATGGGCCGAAACGAAGTGGAGGGCGGCGAAGCCGCTGCGCCGGCCACCGGGCCCGGCAAGACCGGCAACGGGACGGGGTGCGGTGAGCACCCCTCACCTTCCCTCACTCTGTCCCTTCCGCCCCCGCCTTCTTCCCGGCATCGCAATCTGGAAGTCTGGCGGCGCGTGTGCTATATATCTGACTAGCTGACTAGGTGTGGGTCTATGGCTAAGCGCGCGGAGCTGACGAAGGCAAAGAGGTCTGGCGGCCGGAAGGGTGCCGGACGGTGGAAGCTCGAGGATGCGAAGGCGCGGTTCAGCGAGGTGGTGCGGCACGCCCGCGAGGACGGACCACAGCGGGTGACGGTGCGTGGCCAGGACGCGGTCGTCGTGATGAGCGTCGAGGAATTCGAGCGCCTCGCCCCGAGAAAACCTCGGACGCCTTTCGTCGAGTTCATGGAGAGCCTGCATCTGGGAGGGCTCGATCTGACGCGTGACGCGGATCGCGGCCGGGATGTTGAGCTTTGAGGGGTTGGCTGCTTGACACCCATGTCGTCGCCGCCCTGATCAACCCGCAGGGAGCACCGTCCGTGAAAGCCTGGGCTGCCGGGCAGGATGAAGAGACCTTCCACATCAGCGTCCTGACGCTCGCCGAATACGACAAGGGCATCCACAACCTTCCCGACGACCATGCTGATCGGCCACGCTACGTGGCGGCGCGCGATGCGCTGGCCGAGCGATTCGGTAGGCGCCTCCTGTCGCTCGAAGACGACATCGTTCGGCGTTGGGGACGGATTTCCGGCGAGGTAAAGCGGGCGAGCCGCCATGCTCCGCCTGTGATCGACACGATGCTCACCGCGACCGCGATGGAACACGATCTCTATCTGGTCACACGCAACGTGAAGGACACGAAGCCGTCTGGCGCGATGGTGTTCGATCCGTGGAACGACGATGCACAGATGTTTCCCTTGAGTCCGCGTGCCGGGCGGACGCGATAGCGACATGACGAGAGGGCGGTCCTCGGATGGATCGGCCCTGAACGGGAAACGAAAATCGGGCGAGGCCGAAGCCTCGCCCGGTGCGGCTCAACGGAACGCCGCCATCTGCAGCTCGGCCGCCTTGCGATCGACGGTCTGTCCGGGATTGTCGATCGGGCGCTCGAAAGGCTTCCAGGCCTCGCCGACGACCCGCTCGTAGGCCGCGATTGCGCCTTCGGCCGCCATCCGCAGCGCGTGCGATTGCAGCGCCATGTCGGCGGCGAACTCGCGCTTGCGCTGCGCGGCGCTGTTGAAGCCGACCGGACCGTCGAGGTCCTCGTCGCGGGCGTCGTTGGCGGCCTTGGCCGTAGCATCGCGGGCTTCCGTCACCGCGCGGCTGTAGAACTGGCCCGCGCCGTGGGCGGAGCCGACATAGGCGCCGACGATCCGCTGGAGATGGATCTGCATCGCACGTTCGCCGAGGCCTTCGCTAAGGGTCGCGGCCGTCTCGACGATCAGGCGCTCATGGAGATCGCGGATGCCGTCGCTGTCGAGAACGGGAAGGCCGAAGCTCTCGGAGATGAGGGTGGCCTGGGCGGCGTCGGGGCAGGCGAGCCTGACCATTTCGAGGGTGGTGCCCTTGCGGAGCTGGACGACCTTGGCAGGCTGGCGGGAAGCGCGAGCGGTCTTGGTCATGGGAACATCCTTTCCTTCGGTTTCTCCCTGAAGGCCTGGGCCGGCTCCTGCCGGTCCTCCCTTCGGGTGCGATCGGGAAAAACCGGCGGAAAGACGAGCGCTTCAGGGTCCGGGGCTGCCGGATCGAGCGGAGCGGGTTTGCGGACAAGCAGGGCTTTCAGCCCTCGCGCGGGACGCGGGCCCGCTTTGCCGAGATCGGCAGTCCCGGCCGCAACGCGGCGCGACAGCGGCCTTGAAGCGCCCGGCCGCCGGTTTACGAGCGCGACAGACCCGAGAGGAGATCCGGCGGACCGGAACGATGAAGAGAAAGCCGGGTGGCAAGGATCGCCATGACCTGTCACGAACTCATGCGTCGCCCCAGCTCGAGACGACGGGGACGGCTTCCTCGATGTCAGGCCGCATCGACCGTGCGCGTCCAGACCTCCAGCCCCCAGCCCTATGCTGTCCTCGATCTCGGCATGGGCTCGCGATTTTCCGCAACTGGAGATTCGGCGAGGCGGTGCACGAGCGTTGCCATGTCACGCGCGATGTCGCGATCCACAGCGAAGATGTCGGACAGGTCGAATCCGCTGAGGCTGTCGGCATTTCGACAGGCCAGGATGAAGCTCGCAGCGCGCCGCGACTGGCCGGCATCGATCATGGCGATGCGGAGTCGCTCGAACGCCGCGCGCGTTGTCATCCATGGTGCCGCTCGCCATGGCTTCACGACCGCATAGTAAGGCGGGGCCGATTGCACTGGTCGCGAGCATCGAGCCGATTGGAGGGAAGCCCGTTGCGAAGGCAGTACGCCGCAATGGCCGCATCCTGGCGGGCAAGCTTGCGGCACAGTGCGTCGATCTCCGGCTGGCGTTCCGCCGTGATTGCCGCAAGATGCGAGCGATACCGCTCGAGGAAGGCACTCGGGTCCGGCGCCCTGCCCCGCCGATAACCGGCGCGTTTCGGCTTTAGCTGCGGGATCAGCGCCGTCATCCGCCGCGTGATTTGGCGGTCGATCAAGTCGAGCTGGCGCTGAATCTGCCGGCGCGCCTCCTGCATGCGACGAAGGAGCGCGAGGCGATCCGGGGCTGAGCTCATGTTACCCTCCCGGTCTGCCAGCCGACGAAGTCCGACGGTCCACCATAGACCTGGTGTCGGTTCGGGTCGATCACGAAGCCAAAGTGTCCGGCTTCATATTCGGCGGATGGAACGAGGAAGCGCCGCTCCTCCGTTGCAGCACCGCGCCTGCCGCCGGGCGTTGCAGCGCACTCCACGAAGCCTTTGCAATGAGTTGAGATAATCGCCGAGATGACGATCCAGTCGTTGGCATGCGACTGCTCGAAATTGCGGCGATCCTTCTCATAAGACTCTCCCGGTGCGAGCATGGTGCCGAAGATGGTCTCCCAGGCGTCCGGCCATGAGTCCTTGATCGTGCGTTTGGCGCAGCGGCGCTCGAACGCGGTGAAAAGATGCGGAAAGGTGATCGCGACGATCGCCCATTCGGCATCTTCCTTATATGATGATTGGTCAACCCATCTGTTCTCCATCGTTGTTCTCCATCGGTTTCGTTTCCAGTATCAAGGTGAACCCAGGTCTTTCCTCAGCCGGTAAACAGCCGGGACAACCTTATATTCGGTCGCTGCATGGGCAGCGGTGCCACATTCCCGCATTCGATGGGCTGGGTTCAGGAAGGCGCGACCATCCTCATACGCGGCGGTTTAGGCCAAAGAAGACTTCCGGTTCGCCTGCCTGGATCTACCGAAGCTGATCAGGCTTCGGCAGATATGGGTGAGGCTCTATGCATTCTTCAGCCGTGCGCCATCGATCACGATGCCTGCAGTCACATATTTCCACAGAGCGACAAGCAGTTTGCGTGCAAGCGCCACGACAATCTTTTTGCGCTGAGCTGCGCCGCTCGATGCTGCTCGCTGTCGGAACCAATCGGAGAGCGCTGAATCTGGTTGATGCCGCAACCAGAGCCAGGCCGCCTGTATCATCGTGGTTCGCAGCCTCGGATTCCCGGCCTTCGACACGCCCTGATCGCGATCGATAGAACCGCTTTGCCACGGCGTCGGCGCCAATCCCGCATAGGCGGCGATTTGCCTGCGATTATCGAAGTGCCTGTAAAAACCTTCCGCCCAAAGCAGCGACGCGAACTCGGGTCCGATGCCACGCACGTTCTCGAGCATGGAGACAGCGCTATTTGCCTCTTTCCGTTCGCACATAAGAAGCTTGTCGCGCTCTGCCTCAATCGTTCTGATCTGCTCAATGACCAATTCGAGACGATCGAGTTCCCGCGATATCTGGGCTTTCATGAACGGTGGAAGCGGACGGCCATCGCCAGTACGAAGGTCTTCGAGGCGCGGCCGCCGATCTCGGTTGAGGGGCCGATAGTTCGAAATACCTTGAGCAAACAACAGTCCTTCTATTCGATTGGCGTGTCTCAACCGCTCCACGACCAAAGCCTTCCTTTCCCTAAGGAGCCTGCGCCGATCTTCCTCATCATGAGACGGAACCCGAACCATCGCGCATGCGCGCGGTTCGCCGCGTTTGAACGCCATCAGTGCGCGGACGAGTAGTTCGCCATCGATGCGATCGGTCTTGGCTCGGCGTGCTTTCCTTGGAACTGCGATCGACGTCGCGTCCACCACATAGCTTTCAAGGCCTTCGTCAACCAAGACTCGATGGACCCAGAATCCGTCGAGACCGGCCTCTTGGATAATAATCACAGGAAACGACAGTCCAGTTTTACTGAGCACTTTGGAGCGCAGATCAGCGACCAATGTGAGCAGTTGACCGACCCCGCCGACCGGGAGACCTTTGCGCGCCATCTTGGTGTCGATGGCGGGAGCAAATGAAGTAACGAGCCACGTTGACTGGCTCAGCTCCACAGAAACATAAATGGCCTTTGCGGCATCCATTACGGACTCTGCCCCACCCTGAATTATCGATTTCATTTATCTGTCCCCTCATGATGATCGGTGGCCCGAGCTTTGCTGCCGCGGGCACTAGGGTCAATCATGGGACTCGTACCAGCCACCCTTGGCACGCAGCATGGGATGGACCTTGCGGTTTCGCTCGGCCGAGAGCTTGAAGCCACCGTGGCCAGCCGTGGAATACGACGTGACACCTTCGGCATAGACGGTCGCACCCTGCGAAGCGCCCCACGGCGTGTGGGCGCGCGAATGCACGTCGACGCGGCCCAGCATCTTGCACTCGCGCTGATGCTCGGCGCTTTCGAGAACGCGGGCACGGAAGGATGCTTCATCGGCAAGAATGCCGGAATGGCCGTAGAAGTCGCCGCGCATCCATTCGCCCATGGGGCGGGAGATGCGCCACGCCGTAACGAGATAATGCCGGCTATCCCGGGCGGGCGCCATCGCGAAGGCCGTGTCGCCAACGAGCGCGACGAGAAGACCGTCGGCACTGCGCCCAAAAGAAACCCCCGGCAATCCGGCGCCATCTTTGCAAGCGGGAGAAGACGGATTCATGCCGCAGTCCTCCCCTCGATGATGTCAGCCTCGACCTCGTCGGCCGTCACATCTTCGCACACGGCGTTTGGATAGCCGTGGCGCGTCAGCCATTCCTTCGCATCGACCTCGTTGGTCGCGAGATGGACAAGCTCGGCGCCGTCACCAGCACGGTCGAACACGCGGACCCACCCGATGGCCGGACGTTCGATGATGGTGAAGTCGAGCTTCGAATCCAGCGAGAACGTCCGATGCACGCGGATCGCGGTGACACCGCCGGCGCCATAATCTGCCTCATGCAGCGTGAAAGACGCCGAGAGCGAGATGTTGCCGACGCCTCGCTCACCCTGCTTCCTGATCAGTCGGCCCCGGCTGTTGCTGGTCTGCCAGGCCGCGAGCTTCTTCGTGAAGCGCGCCGGCGGCCGGGGCGTGCCGTTCGACCAGGCGATGAGCGAACCGATGGGTGCGTTGGCGAAAATCCTGTGCGCGGACATTTTGTCCTCCATGTTTGCGCGAGCGTGGAATCGGGATAGGGGGGCGTCTCGCGACGCCGCCCCTCCTACACCACCGGACATACGGGTCCGTATCCGGCGGTTCGCTGGATTAAGCGGCAATAGTTGTTGCTATTGACGCCGTAGTTTGGACGTCAGCGATCGTCGCGTCAGTTTCGACTCCTCTGATCAGCGCCAGTCGGGGTTTCACCCTTTCCCGCCGTTCCGAGGCCGGTTGCCCGGAATTCAGTCGCATGGCCGATGCGAGATCACTGTGTCTACTCGTCACTTCCAGCGTTCAGGCCTTCAGCGAAACTCGTTCCGCCTACTATGCCCTCTGCTGACTTCTGCGCCGCGATCAACACGCCTTTCGGCGGGTTCAGTCCGGCAAACCGGACAACGGCACAGATCTCCCGAGGTAAGTTCGACCGCCTTCACCGCGCACCCGCCGAATTTACCACCCCGGTCGTTGATGACTATGGACTTCGCGATCAGTTGCTCGCTCGTCCGGCCGGGTAGGCCTCGTTATCCGGTTCTTGTCCATCGGGTCGCGGCTTTGCTCCACGCTTCCTTCAGACCCCATCTCGCGACGACGCCCTTGCGCTTCGCTAATCCTTCGCCGCCATCAGGCTGGATAGAAGACTTTCACCTCCAAGCTGTCGATCATGCTCGGCACACAACAGGACCGCCGCCGGCATTGGCCGACGGCGGCAGATCGTCCGGAAGAAGAAAAGGGGCAGCTGTTATTCGGCCGCTTCCCTGAAGGCCCCGATGTCTTCCTCGGATGGGTCGTCGGCGATGCCGTCGATGTCGTCATCCGCCTCGTCGGCAGCGTCCGAAACCGTCGTGCTGGACGACAGCCATTCGGAAAGCTTCGACGGGTCGGGCGCAAAGAGCGCGGCGGGCTGAACGAAGC
>Ga0307492_10000308_pt1 | contig 21021 bp, 18 predicted proteins | sample SI3LmetaG_FD_202365 | JGI IMG/M metagenome (GOLD analysis project Ga0307492, IMG submission 202365) | Sea-ice brine microbial communities from Beaufort Sea near Barrow, Alaska, United States - SI3L | ecosystem: Environmental > Aquatic > Marine > Coastal | place: USA: Alaska | collected 2017-05-06 | reverse complement strand
AGTCCGGTGGCGAACAAGGTCTCTTAGGTCTAGCCTTTGACCCGGCCTTTGCCGATAACGGTTATTTCTACCTCAACTACAGCGCCAAATCGCCCCGCCGGACCGTCATCGCGCGCTTCAAGGTAAGAGACGCTGCGTCGCTGGCGGTTGATACCGGCAGTGAACAGGTGTTGCTGAACATTGACCAGGACTTTGCCAACCACAACGGCGGCATGTTGGCGTTTGGGCCGGATGGCTACCTCTATATCGGCATGGGTGACGGCGGCAGTGCCGGCGACCCGCGTGGGCGCGCACAGGATGGTCAGTCGCTCTTGGGAAAGATGCTGCGGATCGATGGTGACGGGCGGCCGGCGGCCGATAATCCCTTTGTTGATCGGCCCGGCTACCGGGCTGAGATCTGGGCTCTGGGCCTACGCAATCCCTGGCGCTTCAGCTTTGATCGACAAACCGGCGCTCTGTGGGCCGGCGATGTTGGTCAAGATCGCTGGGAAGAGGTTAATCTGATTCGCCGCGCGGGCAACTATGGCTGGAACCGGTTCGAAGGTCTGCACCCCTACAAGCCTGATGCGTCGGCGCCATCAATCGCGCCTGAAGCACCACTGCACCTCTATGGCCACGATCAGGGTCAGTCGATTACCGGTGGATATGTTTATCGCGGTGCGCGTTTTCCAACCCTGCAGGGCTGGTATTTTTTCGGCGACTTTGTCAGTGGTCGGATGTGGGCACTTAACAGCGCCGACCCGAAGCAGATTGTTCAGCTGCCAGATATGGTCAATCCGGCCGCTTTCGCTGAGGACGCTCAAGGCGAGCTTTATGTGCTCAGCTACCAGGGCGAAATATATCAGCTGGTTGTGCCTTGAGCGAGCCTGGAACCGGCGGTTGACCCCGACCCGATCAATGGTTACCGTAGCCGCCTCTAACTAACGACCCTGAACGATGTTATCTCGATTGTTCGCCCCTTTAGGCGGTTTCAGCCTGTGCCTGTGCAGCTGGCTGATACTAACCCTGGTAATGCCCCTGAGTGCGGCTCTGGCTACCACCGACGTGGGCTGGATGGGTATATGTTCGGCCCAGGGTGTTCATTGGCTGGCTGTGTCGGAGCCAAACGCAACGCTCGACGAGCACTGCACCTGCCTGTCCTTAGCGCTGCCTCTAGCGCCCTACCCAGCCTGCGCTGGCTCTGTATTGGCCGGACGTGCAGATTTTTCGATCCGTTCTGAGCACCTTATTGTCGCCCTCATTAGACTCGCTCAAGCGCGCGCGCCGCCCACTGCGCTCTGATGTCCAGACCTTGAAATTGAATGTCTGTTGGCCCACCGGTCTGGTGGGCGATTAGCTGCTATAGACTCTATTGGAGACACCGATGAAAATTATATCCATCGCGCTCGTGCTCGTTACCCTAGCGCTGCCCTGCTTTGCCGACAACGCAATCGAAATCCATCAACCCTGGGCACGGCCCAGCGCTCCGGGCGCGCCAGCGGCCGGTTTTATGCTGATCTTGAATCGGACTGGCAGCGCGGACACGCTCCTCGATGTCAGCGGTAGCTTTGCCAAACGCATTGAATTGCACCAGTCATTGTCGGTCGATGGCGTGATGAAAATGGTCCATCAGCGCAAGGGTGTCAGTATCCCGGCCGGTGGCGAGTTGCTACTCAAGCCAGGCAGTTACCACCTGATGTTTATGGGTTTGGCACAGCCCTTTGTGGTGGGTGAGGCCTATGCTGTCACGCTGAGCTTTGACCAAGCCGGTGTGATCGAGGTACTCGTGCCGGTTATTGCAGTTGAGCATGGCACCGACATGGCCCATTGACCGCCGTTGTTCGCGCTCGGCATTGGCGTGGGTTGCCGTGCCATCGGCCGATCGCCTACTGCGGTCGGGCTGGTATTTTCAGTAATCTGTAGCTGGTATGGCGCAGTCGCCTAGAGATAGTTTCAGAGACCTTCCATAACAAGCGAAACGCCAGTTGAGGCCGCTCTTGTGCCATGGATATGAGTTGGACCTTGCTGGTGATAACAAATTTGGTCGTACCGAGTGCTTCGGCCAGCCCTGAACGTGGGCCGCCGTCGATCAATGACAGTTCACCAAAGGTCTGCGAGGCACGCAGGACAACCAGCGGTTTGACCAGATTGTCAGAGCCGGTTTTGCTAATCCGGACCGCACCGGAAATAATTAAACCCATATAGTTTGCTTTGGCGCCTTCATAGAAGATCACCTGACCCCGATTGGCTTCGTAGGCGGTAAAGTAGCGCCCTAGCACACGGATATCATCCCAAGTGAATTCGTTTGCCCAATTGGTTTGATCGATGAGTTCGGCCACGGCGAGTGATGAAAAATTTATCGGTTTGAGTTTATCCATCAGATCCTGAATGCAAAAAAAGCGTAGAACAAAGAAGCCTAGATCCTAGTTGAGCATTGCATGATACGCCAATCAAAGGGTGCCAAGCGGTCATGGCGACGCGGCCTCATTTTGTGCCAGAAGCGCTAAAATTACGCGCAATTCGACGTCCAGAACCGGTGCAATGCTCAACCGAGCCTGGCGCAATATTGTCATGTCCGCCAGTTCGCCGGACGCTTTGAGCTGGGCCAGGGTTACCGGCTGGCTCCAAAGCTGGCTGAACTGAATGTCGACAGCACTCCAGCGCACGTTTGAGGTCGAACTTTTAGCATCGAAGTAGGGGGAGGCCGGGTTCAAGGCATCCAAATCCTCATAGGGTATACTGATCACCCGTGCAGTGCCCACAATGGCCGGCAGCGAGCAGCCGGAATGGTAGATCAACGCCAAATCGTCGAGCTGCATAGTGCGTAAAAAATTACGCGCCTGATAATTACGGATACCGTTCCAGCGTTCGCCGGCGATGCCGCGACTGGCCAGGTCGGCGATCGAGAACTGGTCCGGTTCGGTTTTCAACAACCAGATGGATGCGGTCACAGTGGGCTGCTGGGATACAGGCGTTGGTCACTGACGATGCCGTCAAGCTGTATGTCCCAGGCCTCGACCGGAATGCGCGCAACCTTCTGGCATTCATGAGCTAGACCCAAGAGTCGAGGCCGTTTTGGCCAACGTTGGGCGCTGGCAAAGGTGCGGTCATAATAGCCACCGCCCATGCCCAAGCGGCCGCCCTGTTGATCGAAACCGACTAGCGGCAACAATACCAGGTTGAGCTGCCAAGGCTTGATCAGGGCCGATTGGTATGGCTCTGGGATGCCGTATTTGTTGAGCCGAAGCGGGCCGGTGGTATCATAGCGGGCAAATATCAGGGTGTTTTTAAAGCGATGCAGTACCGGCAAATAGAGTTCTATCTGCCAGCGTCGGCATGCTGTGATCAAGGGTGTAAGATCAATTTCGCCGTCCATAGCGGTATAGAGCGCTATACGGCGTGTTCTGTAGCGGGCAATTAGTGGCTTGATCACACGCAGTAATCGGTCTGAGGCAAAAGTCTGTTGTTGGGCACTGAGGCCGCGGCGGGCTGAGCGCAGCTGCTGACGAAGTTGAACCTTGGCGGTTAGCATGTCGATGAGGGCTCTGGTAAAGAATGGTGAGCTTATCGTGCACCAAAGAGAACGCGGTGCAAACTGCTAATGGACCCTATCGATCCGCTTGGCGCAAAAGTATTCCCCAGACTACCGCTATCACGTAAGACCTTGAACCAAGCAGTTCAAGGCGGAGACCTTCGCGATGAATTAGGCTTTCTGCAGAGCAGACGTGCACACATCACCGACTGAAAACCCCCTAAATTCGTAAAATAGGCTCGAGGACTTTTCGCGACTGGCAAATAGTCCAGGGAACTCAGTTAGTATAAGGGAATTTATAAAAAAGACAGTCTTGACATTGGAAATAATCGAAAAAGACGGCCGTTAAGAGCAGCCAACTGTTGCTAATCGCTTATCAATACTGGGCTGCAAGGGTACTGTAAGTTTCTTGAAGCGCTGAAGATGATGCCTATGGGGACGCAGGCCTTGCTCGCCCGCTCGCCCTCCCTAGTAGCCGCCAGCCCAATGCTCGGCGCTATAGGCTTGAATGATGCTGCCATTAAAATAGAGCTGAACCCCGTTGTTATTGTGCTCAACGGTCAGTTCGTTGCCTGACTCGTCGCGGTAATGCTCCCGCCCAGACCGTACCAGTGTGGCCAAATTGACGCCTATGGCTTGTGCGGTGTTGACCGTCACGGGGCCCCTAAAGTTGCGGCTGGCATAGTGATAAATGCCGTCATGGCTGAGGTAAAACGAGCGCTGATCAGGGCCCAATGTGAGCACCAGGTTGATCGGTTCAAAACGGATTGTTTGCTTCGCTTGGGTTAGAGTTAAATTGCCGGTCATCGCGGCGGCGTAGCGCTCGTCCTGGTGCGTAAAGGTGCCATTGACGGTGCCATCAAGGATATTGCCAGCCGCATCGGCACAATGGTCGAAGGCCATACTGAAGGACGCTGAGGTGGCGGAGATGCTAAATAGATACTGGCCGCGGCCGAGGTGGCAGGTGTCGTTGAGGTTGGTTTTGGTCATGGCCGTCAGATGTGACATGGACCGGGGCGGAATTTGTGCGTTGAGGCCGTTCATCGCCGTGCTCGCAATCTGGTCGATACCGGCCCGAGCCGAGATAACCGCCTGTACCTGTTCGGCGGCCAGATCCTTCGCTGGGAAGCAGCCGGTTAACAAGGCCAGCCCAAAGATCATAAGCAGTACGCTAGAGTTCATGCTCGTCCTGAAAATATAAATCAGAGGTATCCTTATCCTGCAACGGCATTACATCGTCGATCTTGGCCGCCAGTCGCGCAACAGCGGTACGATCGTGGTCGCTGCTGGGTTTGACTTCCAATAATTCGTGGGTCAGGTTTAGGGCGGCCATCACCGCTATCCGCTCGATGCCAAAAACGCGCCCGTTATCGCGAATTTCGCGCATCTTGTCATTCAGGGTATTGGCCGCATTGGTTAATTGCTTTTCCTGGCCGGGAGGACAGGCCACACGATATTCTCGGTCCAAAATGGAAACCGTTAGCGTTTTTTGCTCAGACATTGGGTTGCTCCATGGCCTTAAGCCGTTCGATCATCGTTTCAACCCGTGAGCGAGCCAATTCGTTCTGTTTGATCAGCCGAGCCCGTTCTGCTTGCCATGCTTCACGCTCAGCCTGTAACAGGTGCTTTTCCTGTTCGAGCCGTTGATACTCTTTGATTAGCGCGTCGATCTTTACTTCGAGCGCCAGAAAATCTTGATCCGACATTGTCTACCAAACCCTAAAATAACCGTAAAAAAGCCAATACACTTGGGTGTAAGCATAGCTTATTGTGTGAGAACTTAAGCCAAATGTCACTATAGCTCTTTAAGTCACTAAAAATCAGCAAGCCGTACTACTTTTCTGGCCCGAGTGCAGGATTCGAGGGTGCCCGCCGGGTCGGATAATTCAGCCTTAATCGCTGTGTCCAGCCGATGAGCATGATAGCATGCCATTTCGATTGAAATTTAGCACCAAAGCGCGCCGGGCCATCATCGGCCACGCGCTTTGCCTTGGAGAATCCATGACCGATAGCGATCAATCCGGTATAGAACTGCAGTATGCCGACCTGGTGACACTCTTTAGCAAGCTCGGTTCAGGTCTAGCACCGAACTATTTGCATGGCTCCTTAGCCGGCGTATTGGCGGCGGGCAAACGCATGAGCCAGGACGACTGGCTGGACTGGGCGCTGGACCAGATGGCACCGAGCGCAACACTCCAGGAGACGCATATCACCATTGTTCAGGGTCTGTATTTTAAAACCCTCGCCGAACTGCAGGATGAAGGCCTGGCCTTTCATCTGTTACTGCCCGACGAGGACGCGCCCCTGGTCGATCGACTGGTCGCTCTAGGTGAATGGGTCGGCAGCTTTCTCGGCGCCTTTGGCGCTACCGGCGTGGTGAGCGAGATTGGTGAGATGCCCGCGATGTTGCAGGAGATTTTAGAAGATTTGGCCGAAATCGCGCAAGTAGATGCTCACAGCGGAGAGCAACTGGCCAGTGGCGAAAGTGATTTTCTGGCGATCTCCGAACATGTCCGTTTAAGTGCCCTTACGGTGTTTTTGGAATATAACCAACCACAGCCCAATAAAGCAGACGATCAAGTCGTCCACTAGCAGAGAGCCCCTATGAAAACGATCAGTCAGAATGAACATCGAGAGCGTCGGCTTCGCCTGATGGAGCAGATGGACCCGGGTAGCATTGCCATCATACCGTCGGCGGTTGAACAGATTCGTAACAACGATGTGCATTATCCTTTTCGACAAAATAGCGACTTTCAATATATCACCGGGTTCGGCGAGCCGGACGCCCTCTGTGTCTTGATGCCCGGTCGTGAGGCGGCCGAATATGTGCTCTTTGTACGTGACAAGAACAAGGAACGGGAGATCTGGGACGGTTTCCGTGCCGGTCCTGAGGGTGTGGTGCACGACTACGGTGCCGACGATGCCTTCCCGATCGAGGACTTGGATGACATTCTGCCCGGCCTGATGGAAGGCAAGAGTCGGGTCTATGCCCATATGGGGGTCAACAGCAGCTTCGATAACCGGCTCATGGCCTGGCTCAATCAGATTCGCAGTAAGGTCCGTCAGGGGGCTATACCGCCCGATAACTTTTCCGACATCGCCCATCTATTACACGACATGCGGCTGATTAAATCGCGGCAAGAAATCGCCATCATGGCCGACGCCGCTAAAATCAGTGCCAAAGCCCATATTCGGGCGATGCAGGCGTGCAAGCCTGGAGTTTGGGAATATCAGCTGCAAGCGGAAATCGAACACGACTGCATGCTCGCCGGCAGCCCGCGGCCGGCTTATGGCGCCATTGTCGGCGGCGGAGAAAATGCCTGCATACTGCATTATGTCGAAAACAATCAGAAGTTACAGGACGGTGATCTGGTGTTGATCGATGCTGGGGCGGAGCTGCAATACTACGCCTCCGATATCACCCGAACCTTTCCGGTGGGTGGCACGTTTAGTCCGGAGCAACGCGCGATCTACGAACTGGTGTTGGCATCCCAATATGCCGCTATCGCCGTTATCCGCGCCGGTGCGCATTGGAATGCGGCCCATGAAGCGACGGTGGCGGTGATCACCGCCGGTTTGCTCGAACTGGGCTTGCTGACCGGGACCGTTGCGCAACTGATCGCGAATGAGGCCTATAAAGAATTCTTTATGCACAAGACCGGCCACTGGCTGGGTCTGGACGTACACGATGTCGGCAGTTACAAGCTGGGTGGCCAATGGCGCGTGCTCGAAGTTGGCATGGTCTTAACGGTCGAGCCGGGCATCTATATTTCACCGACCAATAGAGCCGTCGCCGCCAAATGGCGTGGTATTGGGGTGCGCATCGAGGACGATATAGTGGTCACCCAAGACGGCTGTGAGGTCCTCAGCAAAGATGTTCCTAAGGAAGCGGACGAAATTGAAGCACTAATGCATGACGGTCGAAGCCGAGTGACCTAAACTGCTCGTCATCGAAACCCATCCCCCCCCAGCGGGGAGGTTTGGTCGCCTGAACTGGCCAAATATCAGTCCTGGCTAATGCTAAACAGGGCTTGGCCCGAGGGGTCGGGTGTAAACACCAGGCTCTGCTCGATACAGGCCAGGGTTTCGTCTTGCCGATGGGACACAAACAGCAGCGTTGTCGGACCCTGCGCCAATATTCGAGCGACCACATCAAGCACATAGAAACGGTTGAAATCATCCAGACCCTGGGTGGGTTCATCGAGGATCAACAGCGGCGGCTGCTTGATCAAGGCGCGCGCGATCAGCACCAGGCGTTGCTCGCCCATCGACAGAGCCTTAAAGGGCCGTTGTGCCTTATCGGCCAAACCGATCAGGGCCAGCCAGCTTTTCGCCAGCGCCGTCTCGGTGTCGCCTACACTCTGGTAGACGCCGATCGAGTCGGTCAAGCCCGATAAGACGACGGTCAAGACATTGCCCGACACGCGGTAATCGCGATGTAAATTACCCGATACATAGCCCAGGTGTTTCTTGATTTGCCAGATGCTCTCGCCCTGCCCGCGTTGATACCCCAAGACCTGCATCTGATTGCGATAGCATTGCGGGTGATCCCCGGTGATCAAGCCCAGAAGGGTCGACTTACCGCAGCCATTCGGGCCGCGCACCTGGGTATGGCGGCCGGGCTGTAATTGCCAGTTGAGATCCCGGAACTGATAGGTTTCGTCATATTGGACAAAGCCATCGACCAGATCGACCAGTGGCTGATGATCGGGCCAATTGGCTAATTGGTAGGCCGATTGGCGCGGCGGCAGCTCTGGCATCGGGCGACCGATGGCGAGCAGCTGTTGCCAGGCCTGGTCTAACTCGGCGGGCATGGCACCGCTGAATAGCAGGGCACCCTTATCCAGTAAGGCCAGATAGGGGAAGCCGGCAACCAGATCGCTGCGCTGATTGATTAACAGTATCAGTTGCTGGCCCTGCTCAATCAGTTCGCCCAGAATACGATGTAAATCCAAGCGACTGGCCGGGTCGAGCCCTTCGAAGGGCTCATCCAAAATCAGCAAGGCCGGCTGGGCCAGCAGGGCACGGGCCAGCATCACGCGGCGACCTTCGCCGGCACTGAGCAGTCGATAACCGCGTTGCAACAGGGGCGCGAGGTGCAAGACCGTGACCAGGTGATCGTGCTGGTCGGACCAGGGCGCTATTTCCGTCAGCAGGGCGCTGACCGACGTGCCGTCATCGAGCTGTTCCATAAAGTCGGTGTCATCGCGATAGAGCTCGCGTTCATAGAGTTCCTGTTGCGACTCTAACGAGACCCAGGCGGCCTGAATAGGGTCGTCAATTCGTCCCTGGGTGCACGCCAGGTCGCCGGTCAATAGCCGGGCCAAGGTGCTTTTACCGCTGGCATTGGTGCCCAGTACCACCCAAGATTGACCGGCCGGTACGTGCCAGTTAATCCGGTCGAGTACGGTCTGGTTTTGTATCGTGACACTGACATCAATAAGTTGCATGGGCTGGGTTTACCACAAATTGGATTTGGCGATATACTGGCCAAATTAGTCGGCAACTACAATGCTCGGCAACGACAATAATCGGCAACGACAAGATTCGATCGACTGCCGCACGACTTTAACTGACTATTCTGACCTATTCGCCAACCGAGAGTTAACCCGCATGAGTTACCAATTATTGAGCAAGACCTTCTATCGGTTGGCGCAACTGGACCACGCCAACGGCATGTTGAGTTGGGATCAACAGGTCATGATGCCGCCCAAGGCCAACAAGGCGCGCGGTCGGGCGATGGCCGAATTGTCGGTACTGGGCGCGGAAATTCTCCAGGCCCCGGAGCTAGCGGATGCCTTTGGCGCGGCCGCCGAGAGCCAGCACCTGCTCGCCGATTGGCAGCGCGCCAACTTGCGTGAAATGCGCCTGGAATGGCGCCGGGCCTGTGCCATCCCGAAAGATCTGGTTGCAGCCGAAGCGTTGGCCACCAATGACTGCGAACACGCCTGGCGGCAGATGCGCCAGGACAACAACTGGCACGACTTCGAGCCGCTGCTACAGAATGTCTTCGATCTGGCCCAAGAAAAGGCCCAGGCCTTGCGGGGCGCCTTGCAGGCCGAACGGGGCTATAGCAATGACTACGATGCCCTACTCGATATATTCGATCCGGGTACTCGGATGAGTCGGATTGACCCGGTGTTTGCCGAGTTGAAGACAGAACTGCCGGGTCTACTGCAGCAAATAACCGAGCGGCAAAATAGCCAACCTGCCCTGATTCACCAGACCCAACCAGTCGCCAAGGCCAAGCAGATTGAGTTGGCACGCGAGCTAATGGCGGTATTGGGTTTTGATTTTGCCGCGGGCCGGTTAGATGAAGCGGGCCATCCATTTAGCGGCGGGGTCAGCGAAGACAGTCGCATCACCACCCGCTATGATGAACATAATGTTATCGAAGGTCTGATGGGTATCATCCACGAAACCGGCCACGCGCGTTATGAGGCCGGGCTGCCCGAAGCCTGGCGCTACCAACCGGTGGGGGGCAGTATGGGCATGGGCGTGCATGAGAGTCAGAGCCTATTCTTTGAAATGCAGTTGGGCCGCTCCAAGCCCTTTATCGATGCCATCGCACCAAAGCTTGAGCAGTTCTTGGGTCAGGACCCAGCCTTTGCTGCCGACAACATGCGTCGGCTGTACACGCACGTGGCACCGGGTTTAATTCGCGTCAACGCCGACGAGGTCACCTACCCGCTGCATGTGATCCTGCGTTATGAATTGGAACGCGATCTGATCCTTGGCACGGCCCGAGTTCAGGACATCCCGGAACGCTGGAATCAGGCCATGCACGGCTATCTCGGGCTTAATACCGAGGGCAACTACCGTGACGGGCCGATGCAGGATATTCATTGGCCGTCCGGTGGCATCGGTTATTTTCCGTCTTACACCCTGGGTGCGATGAATGCCGCCCAATTACATGCCGCACTGCTCATCGACATTCCCAATGCGCCGGCACTGATTGCAGCGCTCGATCTGGAACCGATCTTCGCTTGGTTAGCGGACAAGATCTGGCACAAGGGTCGCTCCTTGGACCCAGACGAGCTAATGATTCAGGCCACCGGCGAACCACTCAATTCGGCCCATTTTCTGGCCCATATTCGCGGCCGTTATCTCTAAGGTTGGCCGGCGAGGTTTGAGCACCGGGGTCTAGCGGGTGATGCAAAAAATGCCTGGCGATATTCGCGGGTAGACCCAAGCGGCCCGGACTCAGGTTATCTTGGCGGGCAGATGCGGGGGCCCGGATTGAATTTAAAACAGTCTTTACTTTGTAATCGTTGAGGCCATACTTCAATTGCGAGCGGTGCCGTCAGTTGTACAGTAATCAGAGCGTCGTGTCGCAAAGCCTATTCGCCAGGCCGATTTAAGGGTTTGACGACAGGAGTCACCCCTATTCACGGAGCAACCATTATGAGTAAAGAACAACACAGCACTAAAGAAAACAAAAAGAAGCCGTTACTGACTGCAAAAGAAAAAAAAGCAGCGAAAAAAACCAAAAAAGATACTAACGTGCTAGGTCAATAAGCCGTCGTTTGATGGTCAGCCGTGGCAATAACCGGTCGATTTTGTCTCTAGACAACAGCGTGACTGGGATAACGCGACTGATCACTCTTCCGCACGAAGCCTCGCCTGGGCCGCTTTTAGGTTTCGCTCAGGCGCTTTGATGCGAGCAAATATAATCTCGGCTAGAGCTACTGGACACCCTTGGCGCGACCCGCTACCGGGTGATTTATAAATGCTCAACTATACTGGGTCCAACAAAGGCAGTCCGCCGTGAGGAACAAAATTTGCAGGCCACACCGGATTCGAATGACGAAACCAAACGACTCGAGGCAGTGGAAAACTTCAACCTGCTCAGTGATGTGTCGGGTGAACGTTTTGATCGAATCACCCGCATTGCACAGCGGATATTTGCCATGAGCATGGTCGATTTTTCCGTTATCAGTGCCACCGAACAGTTGGTTAAGTCCGGCTTTGGCTTAGGCTTTGACCGCATAGCTCGTGAAACTTCGTTGGCCAGCTATGCGCTGCTGAACAATGAACTGCTGCTGGTGCCCGATACCTTGGCGGATATCCGGTTTGCCGGTCATCCGCTGGTTGTCGACGGGCCCAAAATCCGGTTCTATGCGGCATTGCCAATCCATTCGAAATCGGGCCAGGTGATTGGAGTGTTTAGCCTAGGCGACCGAACGCCGCGCACTCTGAGCCCTCATGACCAATCAATGTTTCGTGATTTCGCCGAGATGATCGAAAACGAATTGTCCTTTATCGAGTTGGCGCAGGTCGATCGGCTAACCCAGATGTCGATCAATGCTGGCTTCTATGCTCTGGCCGAACAGAGCTTAAAGATCTGCACGCGGCAAAGAACCCCAGCCATCGCCGTGGTGTTCGAAGTTAACCGGCGGCCCAGCGCGTCGACTAAAGACCTGCTAGACCCAGCTGATGAGCAAATCAAACTGTTCGCCGATCAATTACGGCGGTTTTTTCGCAAATCCGATGTCGTGGGTCGGTTGGGTCGTGCGGCATTTACCGCAGTTCTGTTCAATGCCCGCTTGGAACACGTCAACGGCATAGTGCGCAAGCTACAGGCCTCAATCGACAGTCATAACTCAGCAACCGATCTACAGCATACCATCGGGTTTCGGCATGCGCTGGCCGAATTTGAACCGGAACAGCCGGTGACCTCGTATGAATTGGTGTGTATCGCCAACCGAGCCTTGCAGGATTCGGCCAAAATTGATGAATTGGCCGCCCGAAAAGGATAGATTCGCGCCTCACATGGGGTAATTTGACCGTCTGAAACGACTCATTGAATAAAAATTCCCCATAAGTGTTAGCATGATCGTCGATTTTCGGCCGAAGCCAAGATTGGCCGGACCAAGTTGTTTACCCTAACGTAAAGGTTGCCATGAAAGTTCCAGCACGCCTACAGCCACTCTTTGACGATGGATTAATCAACGAAGTGATCAGCCGCCTGATGAGCGGTAAAGAGGCGGACATCTTTATTGTCCGCTGTGGTGACGATATTCGTTGTGCCAAAGTCTATAAGGACGCGGCCAAACGCAGCTTTAAGAAGGCCGCTCAGTATCAGGAGGGACGCGCCGTACGCAGCGGTCGTCGCGCTCGTGCGATGGAAAAACGTTCTACTTTCGGTCGTAAACAGCAGGAAGAAATCTGGCAGAATGCCGAAGTAGATGCCTTAGCGCAATTAAAGGCTGCGGGTGTCCGGGTGCCAGAAACCTATGGCTGTATCGATGGTGTCCTGCTGATGGAGTTGATTACCGACGATCAGGGCGATGTTGCACCGCGCCTGGATGATGTGGTCTTGACCGAAGAGCAGGCCTTGGAAGATCACTATCTTATGATGCATTACATCAAACTGATGTTGTGCGCCGGGCTAGTGCATGGTGATCTTTCAGAATTTAATGTCCTGCTCGATGCCTATGGCCCGGTGGTCATCGATTTACCACAGGCGGTATACGCTGCAGCGAACAACAACGCCCAGGCGATGTTTGCTCGTGATGTCAATAAGATGACGCAGTACTATGCCCTATTTGCGCCGGAACTTGCTTCGACACGCTATGCCGAAGAAATCTGGGAGCTCTTTGCTGCCGGAGAGTTGACTATCGACTCTGAATTAACCGGTCTATTTGATGGCAACGATGAGAATGCTAATGTGGACTCGGTGTTGGAAGAAATTAAGGCCGTGATTCAGGAAGAACAGGAAGAGCGTGAGCGAATTGCCCGGGTCACCGGTGCCGATGACGAGGACTAGATGGCCCAGGGTCCGCGCCCACGTTTAGGGTGGGCCGAACGTTGCAGCGGTGCCGGCTAAGCATCCGGCGTTGTTTTTGCTTCGCTCTGAGCCTGATGAAAGACACGAAAGACAAACACGGTATAGAAGGTCCCCAAGACGCTAAACAACTGTGACGGCAAAAACTCGCCGATCAATGGTGCAACCTGCAGTTTATCCAATACCGAGGTGAGCATCAGGGCCGGGAAATAGATCAACGCGGTAATCAGTAACAAACCATTCATTAACAACCAAAAGTAACCCTTACTCAGGATCCAACTGCTGCGCATCGCATCCAGCGGATGTTGTTTATGGAGCACCACCGCGTACTCGGCAAAGGTAAAGCGGACCATAAAATACAGCCCGGGTATCAGCAGCATAGAGAGACCGCCGAGGATCGCTGCCGCATAGAGAAAGGTGACGGCGGCGACTGGAAACCACAGTCGCAGGCCCTGCCGCCAAAGCGAAGGCAGAGACGGGTAGTGGCCATCAACGGACGCGGCTATGGCGAGAATCACCGCCGCTTGCGAAATGGGGTGCAGCATCAACATCAGCAAGACGGGAATCGATGGGTTGGCCATTAGGTCGGAGTCGGGCAACGCCGATTGATTGAGCACCAGCTTAAAGAGCCCCACACAGATTGAAAAGGGCAAGACAATCATCGCCAGGAACACGAAATTATGCCGATAAAAATTGAGTGAATCTTTTAGCAGGTTGAGCAACATGTTGATCCTTAGCAGTCAGGGACGATAGGTTTTAATCACGCTGTCTCGCCTGGCGTTGGGCCGTTAGCCAATAGGGTTCTAGCAGCGATCGGAGCATCCCTTTCGGGGTCAAGCCGGGAATTATCGCAGCCGGGCACGGGGCAAGGCAACGCTGCCGGCCAATTATTACCAATCGTTTGCCGTCTGGTCTAGCCGGGCAGTGATGGTAAAGGCCATTGGTTGAGCCAAACCGCCCGTGCCAGTTAGCGCTCGGCGACGACAGTCTACCCGAAACCGGGCACCAAGCTCTAACTAAGGCAAGGGAAACCGCAGCAGAGATCGTCGCTGGGTGCCTGAGGCGCATACGCAGCCGGCTCAATCGATAGAGGACTGGTGCGCTAGCCGGATAGGTCGGCAACCTCAGATCCGCCATGTCAGTTGAGTCGACCGGCCAGTTGCCATAGCGAACTAGGCTAGGGCACAGGGCTAGCCCAGAGCCAAGGTATAGAGCTAGAGGGAGACCTTGAAGCGGCCAACCAAGGCACTGAGCGTATTGGCCATGCTGAGCAGCTCAGCGGTACTGTGGTTAATTGCCTCAGCGGTCGCCAGTGCTTCGGTACTCGACGCACCGATATTGGTGACCCGCGATTCAATGGCCTGGACGGCCGATTGCTGGTGGGCGACGGCCTCGGTGATTTCGGCGTGACGGTTTTTAATCTGACCGACCAGTGCCTCGACCTTGGACAGCTCTAGTGCCGATTCTCTGACCAGACCAATACTGATGTCGGCATTCGTCTTGGAGTGTTCGACGTGCCGCACCGCGTCCTCGGCGGCGCTCGCCAGGCCGCCAATCTTAGTTTGGATATCCACCGTAGCCTGTTGGGTGCGCGACGACAGACTGCGCACCTCGTCGGCGACGACGGCAAAGCCACGTCCCTGTTCACCCGCTCGCGCCGCCTCTATTGCCGCGTTCAGTGCCAACAGGCTGGTTTGTTCCGAAATGCTATTAATCGTCAGCAGAATCTTGCTGATTTCACCAATTTCGTTAGCAAGGCGCGTGATCGAGGCGACCGACAAGGTAGTTTGATCACCCAGCTTGGCCATTTCGAGCTCGCTGTGTTGCGACTTTTCGCGGCTCACTCGCGTCGCCTCCTGGGCGTCCACCATGGCGGTTTGGGTCTGCTCGCTGCTCGCGGCAATCTCTTCGATGGTGGCGTAAAAATCGGTCATGGTGCTACCGATCAGCTGAGTACCATCCCGTTGTTGAGCCATGCTGATATTACTTTGGGCTGAATGGCCGGTCAACGCGGTGGACACGCTCTTCAGCGCCATGGCCGTCTGCACCACCTGGGAGACCACCAGATGAATGTTTTTGATAAAGGCGTTAAAGGCCGACGCCAGGTGGCCAATTTCATCGCTGCGGTGCGCGCTGTCGAGCTGAACCGTTAAATCGCCCTCACCTTGGGCTAGGTTATCGAACGATTGGACCAGTGACTTGAGCGGGGTAATGATCAATCGAGCCACCAGAAGGCCCAACAGAGCCGCCAATGCAATAGCGCAGGTCAAGACGACTGCGATATACAGCAGCGCCGAGGTAAAAATGCTGTTGGTTGCGGCAAAGGCCTCTTCGGTGGACATTTCTGCCAATATCACCCAATTGTTGCCGAGAATCGAGATCGGGCTATAGGCCGATAAAACCGTTTCACCACTATAGCTGGTGGTGGTCATAACGCCCGTTTGGCCGCTCAAACCGCGCTGCGCACTGAGCGAATTGTCGACCTGCAGGCCGACGCCATCTTGTCGATTGTTGATGGTTTCGAGCGAATCCTGCCAGCCGGTAGAGGGCAGTTTTTCAAAGTAAGCGGCCGGATCCTCAAGCAACAGTCGGGGCTGACTGCGCAGCGTTTTATCGGCACCGACGATAAACACCTCACCGCTGTCATTCAGGCCGACCTCCTGCCAGGACTGATTGCTGGTGAGTACCTGTGTTAAATACTGGTTGTCGAGCTGAATCACCAGAGTGCCGACAAGTTGGTCCAAGGCAAATATTGGCGTGGCCACAAACGCCACGGCAACGCCATAGGCCGGCTGATAGGGTTGAAAATCGGACAGAGTCGTCTCGCCACTAGCAAGGGTTTGCGCCTGCTGCCAGGCTTTGGCTAAGCCAGACTGGGCATAGGGGCCCTCAACCAAGGATCTGCCGAAGTCGATATTCTTTGCGACCGAATAGACTACCCGACCCTGCGGGTTGACCAGATAGATATCGCCAAATTCGAACTGGCGTTGGATTTGGGTGAAAATAGGATGGAACTCAGAGTGATAGACCTCATAGCGGGCGTTAAACTTGCCGCTTTTTTCAGCCTGTAATAGCTCGCTTTTGGCGCCAATGGGGTGGGGATTTTGCGCTAGATAACGAGATTGGTAATATTGTGCGCTGCTATCCAAGGGTTGCAATAGCTCGTCAGCGAGGCTGTCCAGGACGCCAGTATCGATACTTTTATAGTGCGCCAAAAAGTCTGCCTGATAAAAACTCTGCAATTGAGCGGCCTCTTCAGCGTCAGGCTCTTTAGTCTCAACAAAGGCCTTAGTAAAGCTCTCAGCGCCGGCCACGGTGGTCGGATTTTGGGCAACATAGGTAACGGTTTTGAAGGTGTTGAGAAAGTAGTGTTCGACTCGGTTTTTCTGCACTTCGCGCAGCGCGACCAGGCGGTTTGAGACCGAGCCCGACATCAGGGTACGCACCTCACCGACGGTATGACGGCCGACCGTGGCAATGGTAAAACAGAGGGGGACGAAGGCAACTATGATTATCGCCCACAGTAACTTGGCTCGTAAGGTCATCATTTTGGTACCTTCTGTGATTGCCGTGAAGCCCCTATAGCGGCTGGGTATTAGGTAAGTTGAAGCCCTATTTGTTTAAGTCCTCAATTGTAACCAAGCTGAAGCGCGGGCCGATCAACTCCCAATACGTTGTAGCAGTGCAGCAGTGCAGCAGAGTAGCCGGGGATTGTGCGGCCCTCGTAAGTTCAGATCCGGGCGATTGAAGCTGCCTCCGGTCCCGCCGTTGCAAGGACCCTATGGCGGTATCTCTCTCGGCAACAAAGGTGTCGATCGGCGCCCAATAAAACGACATATTCGAGAGCCAGCCAGATCAAATTTTGGGTCAACCAGACGAGTCTATAGAGCGACGAAGTTATATGCCCAAACCGTGCCGTTACAGGCTATCTGGACTGATACTTTGCACGTTTTACGAGTGGCTCATCAAAGCACCCATTGCCGGGCAATTCAAGGCTTAAACCCAAAGGCCAGGCAATTTGCTTATTTGAAGCCAGGTAAACAAAGCAGGTTGAATTAGCATGAGGAGGTGTCTTGAGTCCTATCGCGCTCGCCCTTGGGGCCTAAACTGATCCCGCTTTAGGCCGTTCACGCCACGGAACTCGGGCCGTCTCGGCCTAGCCAGCGTGACAAACTATTTGTCTCAACACCATGAGGTGGCCCCCCTGAGTCAGCCATTTAATTGTAAGTTGGCCAGCTTTGACCTTGATGTCACCCTGGTGCGTGGCATCAGCAGTGGCGGTTTTTTGGCGCTAAAGATGGGCCATGCAGGCCGCTGCAGCACGCTATGGCGCGGGTCAGGTAGCCAATGACTAGGTCTCATTACGGGTGATTGTCTCATGCTCATTACGGGTGATTGTCTCATGCTCATTACGGGCAAGTGTCTCATGCTCATTATGGGTGAGTGCCTCATGCTCAAGCAACCAGGCCTTGCGTTCAACACCGCCAGCATAACCGGTCAATCGGCCGCTCTTACCGATCACCCGATGGCACGGCACCACTATCGACAGCGGGTTCTTGCCATTGGCCATGCCCACAGCGCGGGCCGCCGTGGGCCGGTCGATCGACTCGGCGAGATCTTGATAGCTCCAGGTCTGGCCATAGGGAATGGCGCGTAAGGCCTGCCAGACCTGCATTTGAAACGGGGTCCCTACGGCGGCCAATGGCACACTAAAGGTGCGCCTCTGACGGGTAAAGTGACCGGCAAAATAGTCGGCCAATTCGGTGCCGGCCAAAACGATGATCGGATGGTCGCCTGCCGGTCGACCCAGATCGCCCGGTTGGCTGGTCTGGCGCGCCAGCCAGACACCGAGTAAACCTTGGTCATTGGCGCATAGGGTGATTGGACCGAGTGGGCTGGGTATGCAGTGGTGAACAGTGTGGTGGTCTGTCATAGGGATGAATTCCAACATTGAAAGGTGGCGTAGCTGCCCCAGGGCGAGAGCTCGGCAACCTCTAGCGGTGGCAGTAATTGCAGGGCTTTACGCACGACTAGATCGGTAGCCAGAAAACAATCGGGGTCCGACAAACCGCGCAACTTGGCGTACTGGATGGTCCAGGGTCCAATGCCCTTCAGGCTGATCCAGCTGTCTGGCGGGCGGTCCGGTTCGGCCGCCAGGGCCTCGGCAAAGGTATGCAGCGTGGCTCGACGACTGGCCGGCATGCCCAGAAAGAGCAAATCACTGGCAAGCAGTGCCGCCGGTTCTGGGAACAGCCTGCCAGTGCCATCTGGGCTGGGACTGCCGAGTTGCTCGATCAGACGGTTGAGCAGGGTGATCGCGGCCCGAACTGAAATCTGTTGGCCCAGTATGGCGCGGATACCCGCCTCCCAGCAATTCCAGACCCCGGGAATACGCAGCCCCGGGCGCACTAGTGGGCCCAGGGGGGTGGTCAGTAAATGCCGTTCGATCGTTACTAGGTCGGCATCCAGGTCGAACATCCGCCGCACCTGACTGACCAGGTGGCGCAATTGAGTCATATCCTCAAGTTGGAAGGTCATGCGCAGGGTCGTCGGACTGGCCGGTTCAACGCGCAACGAACCGGTGCAGTCGTTGAGCCGAAAGGTGCGTTGATAGTGCCGCGCACCGACCTGTTCAACCCCGGCCACGGCGCGTAAGCGATAGAACGCTAGCAGGTGCGGCCAATTCAAGGGCGGCCGAAACGGCAGCGTCAATTCCCGCGCCACTCCGCTCGGTGCGTTTTGGTGGCGCAGTTGACTGGGCGTGAGGCGGAGCATTTTTTGGAACGCATCATTAAACCGACGCACGCTGTTGAAGCCGCTGGCCAAGCCAATATCGCTGATCGACAGATTGCTGTTGTGCAGCAGTTGCTTGGCGAACATGAGCTGATGATGCAGCGCATATTGCTTAGGCGGCAGCCCGAGATGGCGTCGAAACAACTGACGCAGATAACGATCGCTAATGCCGAGTCGAGCGGCCAGCTGGGCAAGGGTGCCGGTCTGTAATGCGCCCTGTTGAATCAATAATAGCGCCCGCTGCAATGTCGTGCCGGTACCGAGCCAAGCCCATGAACCGGGTGCACTCTCGGGTCGGCAGCGAATGCAGGGCCGATAGCCGGCGGCGCTGGCCTGTGCTGCATGGTAGAAATATTCAACATTGCGTTCCAATGCAGCTGGGGCCGGGCAGATCGGCCGGCAAAAAATTTTGGTGGTCTTGACGGCGACAAAGAAGCGACCGTCGAAGCGACTATCGCGAGACGCTCGGGCACGTTGGCATTGGTTAGGCGTTAATTCGATGGCGTCAATCACACGCTGGCCTGCAAACACTAATATAGGCAGCACAGTGTAAGGGCTTTTGGTCGCCAGACTAGCCATTTTCGGAACTTAACCCTGTTCGGCCAATCCCGACACCAGGCCGAACGGCAGTGCAGCTCTTACCGGGCTCAACGAATCGCGTGCCGCTATGTCGAGAGGCTGTAAAGGTTGTGCCGACTGAGCAGGCGCGCTGCGCTCGTTTACCCGTTCAGGCCGCACCAGTTGGGCGAGCGTGCAGGCCTTAACCTGGGCTGTCCGGCGAGCCGCCGGGTGAAAGGGTCGCGGTGACGCGCTTCTCATCGTATCATCGAGCCCGCTAGGTCGGGCGACTGCTTGCGCGACTCAATAAAAGGAATAATCGTCATTTCCACTTTGCATCCGAGCGAACGCGACCTCTGGTTTCTGCCTTTGGGCGGTACCGGTGAAATCGGTATGAACCTCAATCTCTACGGCCATGCCGGCAAATGGCTGATGGTCGATTGCGGCGTGACCTTCAATGCCGGCCTGACTCCGGAGGGCACGGCACTGCATGAGGTGGTCAGCGCGGACCCGAGCTTTATTGCCGACCGGCGTGAAGATCTGGTCGGGATCGTGATCACCCACGCCCATGAGGATCACGTCGGTGCGGTACCGCAACTGTGGCGTCGATTTCGCTGTCCAGTCTATACCACGGCCTTCACCGCCGAATTTTTGCGCCGCAAACTGGCCCAGGTTGGCCTACTCGGCAAGGTGCCCATTATTGAGGTGGCGACGCGTGCGCGCATCGATATCGGCCCATTTAATGTTGAATGGTTGCCCCTGACGCATTCATTGCCGGAGCCCCATGCCCTGGTGATTCGTACCGAGGCCGGCAATGTGTTCCACACCGCCGATTGGAAAATCGACTATCAGCCGGTGGTCGGTGAGCCGTTTGACCCCTTACCGTTTCAAGAACTGGCCCAGGAAAATATTACCGCCATGGTGTGCGACTCCACCAACGCTAACCGGCCCGGCCGCTCGTTATCGGAAGGTGAACTCTATGAGGGACTGTACGAGCTGATTGAGGCCGCCGAGGGCCGTGTTGTGGTCGGCTGTTTTGGCAGCAATATCGCGCGCCTTATCACCCTGGCGAAAATTGCCCAGCAGACTGGCCGCTATATGGCCCTGCTCGGGCGGTCGCTGCAGAATATGGTTAGTACTGCGCAAGCGACCGATGTCTGGCCCAAAGATCTGCGTCTGATTGACGCCAGTCACCTACCCTATCTGCCCAAGTCCGAAGTCTTGCTGGTCGCTACCGGCAGTCAAGGTGAGCCGCGTACGGCCCTGAATCGCCTGGCCAACAACAGCCATTACGACTGCGAGCTGGACGCCGGTGATACGGTAATCTTCAGTTCCATCGTGATTCCCGGCAATGAACTCAGTGTCGCTCGGT